>ENA-ORXI01001093-ORXI01001093.1-sediment-metagenome-genome-assembly--contig:-NODE-1093-length-21671-cov-9.709780_pt1 | contig 21671 bp, 21 predicted proteins | sample MGYA00237861_ERZ511468 | MGnify/ENA primary metagenome ERZ511468 (study PRJEB26299, sample SAMN06266213) | sediment metagenome | isolation source: Hudson Canyon methane seep mesocosm | place...
AGCTCTTCAGGAGTGTAGTCTTTAATGATACTAAACATAGAACGTGATTTATCATGAGATTCTAATTCTAACTTATCAATAGTCATTTTACCAATACCACGTTTTGGTTTATTAATGATTCGTTTAATAGAAAAATTATCATTGGCATTTGTAATTACTCTAAAATAAGCAATTAAATCTTTGATTTCCGCTCTTTCATAAAACTTCAAACCACCAACAAGTTTATAGTTAATATTTGTACGGTTTAAACCCTCTTCTAAAGCACGACTTAATGCATTTACCCTATATAATATCGCAATATCTTTTGCAGATTCACCATTTAAAATTAATTTTTTTATATCGTCAGTAATTTTTCGTGTTTCTTCATTTTCATCTTGTGACTCATATACTTTTATTGAGTTACCTTCAGTTCTTGTACCTACAAGCTTTTTGCCCAATCGATCTCTATTATGTTCAATAAGAGCATTTGCATGAAAAAGAATTTTGTTAGTTGATCTATAGTTAGACTCTAATTTGATTGTTAAAGTATTTTCAAATGTCTCACCAAAGGTAAGAATATTTTTAATTGTAGCACCTCTCCAACCATAAATTGATTGATCATCATCTCCAACTACACATAAATTATTATGATTCTCACATAATTTTTTTAATAATTTATACTGTAATTCATTTGTATCTTGATACTCATCAACCATAATGTACTTATATTTTTCACTTGTTTCTTTAGCTAGTTCTTTATCATTGAGTAATATTTTATATGTCAAAAGTATTAAATCATCAAAATCTACCAGATTATTTTCTTCAATATATTTTTCATATTTTTCATATACATCTGCAATTTGCATATATAATTTATCTTGTGCAGAATTTTTAGCTTCTTGAATAGAAACTACGGAGTTTTTAAATTTTGATATCTCCGCAGCTAAAACTGCTGTTGGTGTTTCTTTATCAATCGATTTTAAGATTCTTTTTTTATCATCGCTATCTATAATTACGAAATTATTTTTTCGACCTATTTTAGAAATATGAAATTTTAAAAATAATAATCCAAATTTATGAAAAGTACATAGTAATGGTGGATAAGTTGTATTTTCAATCATTGAAAATGCTCTTTCTCTCATCTCTGTTGCTGCTTTATTTGTAAATGTTAAAGTAAGTATGGATGAGGGATCAATACCTATGGAGATAAGATATGCAAGTCTTGTTGTAATTGTTTTTGTTTTACCAGTTCCTGCACCTGCAAGAATTAGCATAGGCCCGTCTATGTGCTGTGCCGCCTGTTTTTGTGAGTCATTTAAAGTAGTTAACATAATACTTCTTTCATCTAATATACTCTTATTATATCATTTAATTGATAAAGGAATCTATATGACAATCTAATTTAGCTATTTAATATTAGTTTTACTAATAATTAATTATTAATTTTATTAATATATGTTATTATACTCAATAATAAAACTTAAAGAGGCAAAACTTATGTTATCAGATTTTACAAAACTGAATACTTTTATCACAGTAGTTAAAGAAAAATCATTTTCTAAAGCATCTGCAAAATTAGGTATTTCACAACCAGCTGTTACTCAACAAATGAGATTTTTAGAAAATTATCTTGATGCTACTATTGTAGATAGAAAGAAAAATGGAATAAGTCTTACTAAAGAGGGTGAAAAACTATATACTATTGCACAGAAAATAGAAAAAGTTATAGCAAATGGTGAAAAAGAACTCTTTAAAATAATTAATAAAGATATTACTTTTATTTTCGGAGCTTCTGGTGCAATAGGTAATTACATTTTACCTACATTTTTAAATGACATCAAAGAAAAAATCAATAATGATGTAAGTGTAAAAATTGCAGCAAGTGATAAATCAATCGAAGCTTTAAAAGATAAAAAAGTTGATATGGCACTAATTGAGTCACCTATTTTTGAAGATGGTATCATCTATAGAGAATGGTTAGAAGATGAGATAGTACTTTTTTCAAATCAAAAACTTCCTAAAAGACTAAAAAATGAAGATGCCATGAAATTTAAATGGGTAATTAGAGATCAAAGAAGTTACACAAGCAAACTATTTAAAGAATCTTTAGAATATTCAAATATGAATGATTGTGAATCTTTTAATATAATAAGTGAAGCATCTTCACCTACAGCTATTGTTCAAACTGTATTGCATAGTTCTAAAGATGATGTTCCTACAGTGTCTATTGTTTCTAATCATGCAATTAAAGATTATGTGAAAGCTGGGGTTTTATTTGAAGCAAGGCTACCAGAGATTAAGATGAATAGAAAACTATATATAGCATATTTAAAAGAAAGAAAACATGATGCTTTCATTGATACAGTTATAAACTACTTAATGACAATAAAAAAATAAAATTATAAAAAAAGGGTAAGTAGATAATATCTACTTACCCTTTTTAATGTCTATTAATATCAAATATTATCTTGCGTAACCTACTGATCGTAACTCACGAATAACATTAACTTTAATCTCACCTGGATATTTAACTTTATCTTCAATCTCTTTAGCAATCTCATTTGCCATTAAAATTGATTCGTCATCATTAACAAGTTTTGCATTTACTATTACTCGTAATTCTCTACCAGCATTAATAGCATAAGTATTTATTACACCATTTTTACTTGTAGCAATTGATTCAATCTCTTCAACTCTATTTAAAAAGCTTTCTAAAACTTCTCTTCTTGCCCCTGGTCTAGCTGCACTTAATGCATCAGCGGCACAAACTGCTGCTGATTCTATGCTAGATGCTTCTTCATGACCATGATGCGCATAAATTGAATTAATTACTTCTTCTGGTTCTCCAAGTTTTTTACATAAATCAGCACCAATATCAACATGTGAACCCGGCATATCATGAGTTAACGCTTTCCCAATATCGTGCATTAATCCTGCACGTCTAGCTAAAATAGTATCTCCACCTAACTGCGCTGAAATCAGACCTGCTAAATTTGCTACTTCTAATGTATGAGCTAAAGCATTTTGACCATAACTAGCTCTATATCTTAATCGTCCAATTAAATGAATCAATTCTTTATGCATGTTTGTAATACCTAAAGCAGCAATTGTATCTTCACCCTCTTTAAAAATATTGTCATCAAATTCTTTTTTAACAGTATTATACACTTCCTCAATTTTTGCAGGATGAATTCTTCCATCTTTTAATAATTCTTCTATTGTTTTAGTAGAAATTGCTCGTCTATATAAATTAAAACTACTTACTGTAATAGTATTTGGAATATCACCAATAATAATATCTACACCCAAACAAAATTCAAGTGCTTTTATATTACGACCCTCTTTTCCAATTATTTTACCTTTTGCTTCATCATCAGGTAATGGAATATGGTTAATAAGGCGCTCTGCTGCAAATTCACCAGCATATCTAGTAACTGCCGTTGACAAAATATTGTTAATCTCTTTTTTAGAATCCTCTTTTGCTAACTTATATTCTTTTCTAAAAATTGAAGCTATTTCAGCCCTACTATCATCTTTTGCTTGTTCAATCATAAAGTTAGTAGCTTCTGTTTTTGTAAGACCACTTGCATTTTCTAAAATTTTTTCTACATTTTTTATTTTTGATTCATAAGCTTTTTTTTGTGATTCAAGACCATTTTGTAATGACTGAACTTCCGCTTTTGAATTTTCAATAATTTTCTTATTTTTCTTATTTTGTACTAATTCATCATCAATAAAATTTTCTAATTCTCTTTGTTTATTTTCTAACTCTTTTCTTAATTTTCTAAATTCTTTGTCATAATCTCTTCTTGCTTTATTTTTAGCATCTTTTAATATTGCTTGTGCTTCGTGTTCTATTACTTTTGATGTTGCAATAGCTTTTTCTGTATATATATCAAATTTTGCTCTATTAAGTTTGTTTACTACAACAATACTTATAATAGATACAACAATCGATATAACAGAAATCATAATAATAATTTCTATTTCCATCGTATAAACCTTTACATTGTAATTATATAATCTGCCTGGATATCATGTGTTGATGTTACAATCTCTTTTGATTTACAAAGTTTTAATTGTGTAAAAATAGTTATTGGTTTTACTTTTAATGTATCAAAAAACCTATCATACATACCAGCTCCAAAGCCTATTCTTCTATATGTTTCATCTATTCCAACAATAGGTACAATTGCCATATCTAGTTTAATATCATTATTTTTAAAAGTAGAAAATCTAGGTTCTTTTATACCAAATTTTTTCACCTCTAATGGTAATCTAAACTTTACAGGAACAAATGATTTCCCTTTCATAAAAGGTACATAAACCTCAATATTTTTTCTTTTTCTTAATTCAATAATTATTGGCATTACATCCACTTCTAAATCAAGTGGAATATAAAGCAATATTTTTTTAGGTCTATGCAAATCTATAATTTTTATAATTTGTGAACATATATTTTTATTTTTTTTAATCTTTGCAAAACTACTAAAAAATCGTAATCTATTTAAAGCCAATTTTCTAAAATTAGCCTTAGTTATCAATGACATATCTAAGCCTTTTTAGGATAAAATCCATGATACATTTTATCAGAAGGAACTAAAATTGAAGATTAAAAAAATTGCTATATTAAGTTTTTTAGCACTATTGTTTATAACAGGATGTGGTGAAAAAGAAAAGACTGAAGAGACAATTACTACAGAAATAAAAAAAGAAGTAACACCTACATTTAATTTAACTACAACTTCGGGAAAAGCTATAACAATTACAGCAAATAAAGAGGGATGGAAATTTGAAGGATTAGAAGATAAAGTAATTTTATTAAACTTTTTTGGAACATGGTGTCCACCATGTATAGCCGAAATTCCACATTTGAATAATATAAGATCAAAACTAAAAAAAGATTTTGAAATACTTGCTGTAGATGTTGGTCCTCGTGGTGGTGGATTAAATACACAAGAAGAATTACTATCATTTATTGAAGAATATAATGTACCTTATCCAATAGTATCAGGAGAAGTTGCAAAAGACTTATTTGCAGTTGTAAGTGAATTGAACCCATCAGGATCTATCCCTTTTATGGTTTTATTTAATAAACAAGGTAAATACGTACGATATTATATTGGTATGAAACCCGAAGAGATGTTGTTTAATGATATTAGTGCAACAATTAAGATGAAATAATGTTTGGTTTATTTAAAAAGAAACAGGAAACTCCAAAAGAAGAGATACTTGAAGAAAATGTACAAATAGAGCAAGAGGAACAAAAAACTCAACAAGTTGAAAAAAAGGGTTTCTTTTCTCGTGCTTTAGAAAAAACAGTTGGAAATTTAAAATCTATTATTCCAGAGAAAAAAGAAAAAATCGAATTCGATGTTATTGAAGAGATATTAATCGAAGCGGATATGGAATATGAGATAATCGAAAAAGCGATGGATGGTCTTCCTGAAGTTATTACAAGAGCTCAATTAAGACATAGACTAGTATCTTTATTTGAGCATGCTCCTATTATTGATAGATCAAATATGCCTACTCCTTATATAGAATTAATTATAGGAGTTAATGGTGCAGGTAAAACAACAACAATAGCAAAATTAGCAAATAGATATAAAAAAAGTGGAAAAACTGTGCTCTTAGGAGCTGGTGATACATTTAGAGCAGCAGCTATTGAACAACTTGCAACTTGGGCAGATAAATTAGATGTTCCTATTATTAAAACTAAACATGGGCATGATCCAAGTGCAGTTGCATATGATACAATTAGTTCAGCCGTTTCTAAAAATATTGATCATGCTATTATAGATACAGCAGGAAGATTACAAACACAAAAGAATCTTGCAAATGAACTTAAAAAAATTGTAAAGGTATGTGATAAAGCAAAAGAGGGAGCACCTCATCAAAAAATTATGATTTTAGATGGGACACAAGGGAACACTGCAATTGCTCAAGCAAAAGCATTTAATGAGATGATTGATATCGATGGTATCATTGTAACAAAACTTGATGGTACTGCTAAAGGTGGAGCATTATTCTCTATCTCAAATCAACTTGAACTTCCGATTTTTTATATAGGAATTGGTGAAAAACAAGAAGATTTAATAGAATTTGATCCTGATCAATTTGTAGATAGTCTTTTAGATGAAATTTATCAGTAAGAAAGTGAATTATGAGTAAAAAACTAGAAGAGTGTCGGAATTGTAAAAGTTTAGTAGAGTCAAAATCAAGAAGATGTCAATACTGTGGTATCTTAAATCCTACAGTAAAAGTAAAAGATGTATTTATAACAATATTTGCTATTATTTTTGTTATGAGTTTATATACTTATTTTATTGGGCAATAGATTCGTCTATTGTCTGAAGTAATTTCATTACATCCACTGGTTTCATAATATAAGCACTCATTCCTATTTTTCGTAATTTTTCAACTTCTTCATTTTGGCTACCAAAAGCAGTTGTCACAACAATAGGTACTGATGCGTTTAATTTTCTAATCTCTTTAATCATCGTTATGCCATCCATTACGGGCATCGATAAATCTGTAATTATCAAGTCAAATTCATCATTAATAAATTTATCAAGTCCCTCTTTTCCGTTATCAGCAACAACTAATTTGCCAATTATAGATTCTATAGAACTGCTAGTAATATCTCTTAAAGCTATTTCATCTTCAACATAAAGAATTTTTAATGTTTTAATCAATTCAATATTCATATTACTCCCTATTTATTAAAATCTTTACTATTATACACTATTTTTAATAATTTTTCTTCATCTTATTCATTTGTGACATTAAAATAATGAAGATTATACTTATTTTTATAATATTTCATTAGCAATTTTTGTAAAACTGGCTGAATTGAAGGTGTAAACCAAGCATTATTAGATGTTACTATTACATATGGTGTATCTAAGTCTTTATATATTTCATCTGTTGTTGCTTCATAACAAATTGCATTTCTAAACTTCACACCTTTTATTTTAAATGTAGTTGGATTTTTTGCTGTTTCATAATCTTGGGCTCCATTATAAAAAATATCATTAATTAAATTTCTAATTTTTTCTGGCATTGGTATCGCTTCTCCAAAAGGCACTAACACAACTTTATGTGCAACTTCAACTTTCCCTTTTTGATATAAATATGTACTATTATAATATAAACCATCTTTTTCATATAAAGAACCCGTAATAATAGAGATTTCATCTGACAATTCTAATAATTTTGTATTAATTCCATGTGTATGATTTAATACAAGAGGAAATGCTGTTTCTGGCATAATTATTAAATCATTCTTTTTATCTATTGCATCTTTAATTGCCAGTAAATTATCTTGAATTATTTTTGATTTATACAATTTATTCCATTTTTTATCTTGATCAATTTTTGTTTGATACTCCATTACTTTAATTAATGGTGCAGATATATTGTCTTCACTAGATTTATTATATCCAGCCAATAAAAGCAATACTAATAAAAGTCCACCAATACTTCCTCTATATCTATCTTTATAGTTAAGAAAAAGTGTAATACTGACTAAAATAATCAAATATTCTATTTTTGAAGTTCCAAAATAACTATTTATAAATGGTAATTCTAATTTAAACCAGTTAAACCCAAAAGGATCAATAAAACTTAAAATAAATATATATCCTGTTTTATAAAAAATATTCTTACTTAATCCTATACAATAAAATAATAACCCATATAAAATTCCTACAGATATAAGAATAATTGGAACAAGAAAAATTAGGTCATAATATACAAAACTATAACCTATCCACCAAAACCATAAAACTGATATAAAAAATCCTGAAGCAAATAATTCTTTTTTTGTTAAGCTAAATAGAGAGACTAATCCCATTAAAGCAAAAACTGTATTTAGAAAATACAGGTCATATCCAAGATAACTAGAATAGAGGAAGAAAGTAAAATATAGTGTAGTAAGTAGTGATTTATAGGTAAACATGTCAGTATTTTAGCATAATTTATGATTTTTGTCATAATTCATATAACTTTAAATATTAATTAAAGTTTCTTTTGATATTATTTAGCCAAAGAACAAAACATAGGAGATAATAATATGAATAAAAGTGATTTAATTGCTGCTGTTGCAGATAAAGCTGGTTTAACAAAAAAAGATGCAGGTGCTGCAATAGAAGCTACACTTGAAACAATAACTGATACATTAGCATCTGGTGACAGTGTTGCGTTTATTGGTTTTGGTACATTCAGTACTTCAAAAAGAGCTGCAAGAGAAGGAATCAATCCTTCAACTGGTGCAAAAATTCAAATTGCTGAATCTACAGTTGCTAAATTTAAAGTTGGTGCTAAACTTAAAGAAGCAGTTAAAGCTGGTAAATAATTTTATATTACTATAAAATAATAAAAAAGGGTGAAGAGTAATCTTCACCCTTTTTTTATACCTATTAAAAACATCAGAAGAACTACTTTTCTATTCTACTTACTAAGTTAGATTATACAAAACAGGCAATAACCAAGAGAAAATAATCCACATTATGATAGTTAATGGTATCCCTATTCGTAAAAAGTCATTAAAGGTATATCCTCCTGCTGTCATTACTAATAGATTGGTTTTATATGCCATTGGTGTTGCATAACTCATATTTGCACCAAATAAAACAGCCAATACAAAAGGTTCAGCTGGCAGGTTTAACTGTTGCGCTATGCCTATTGCAATTGGTGTTCCTATTACTGCTGCTGCATTATTTGAAATAATATTAGTCATTATAGCCATAAGAAGAATTAAACCACTTATCATAAATGTAGTAGAACTACCATCTGTAACAGAAACAAATAGATGTGCAAGATAAGAAGCTGCTCCAGTTTTTAAAAGTGCTTGTCCTAAAGCTAATGAAGCTACAACTACTAATATCACTTGAGTATTTAAGGCATTTGAAGCATCTTTCCAGTTAATACATTTTGTAAGAAACATTAATAATACTCCACAAACTGCACTAATTGCAATAGGTAAAATTCCCATAGCAGAAACAGCAACAATAGCTAACATAATTCCAAATGATAAAGGTGCTTTTTCTGAATTAACTATATCAGACGTTGCATCTAAAACTAAAACTTCTCTATTTCTTTTCAAATTGGCTATATCTTCACCTTTGCCTTGAATCAATAATACATCCCCTACTTTTAAAACAACTTCAGAAATATCTTTGAGAATTGTCTGAGTGGTTCTCCCTGATTTATGAAGAGCCAAACATAAAAGATTATGTCTATTTAAAAATCGTGTTCTAGAGAGTGTCGTATTATTTAATTTTGATCCTTGTGCAACTATAATCTCTGCTATTTGTTCATCTTTAGCTTCCAAAGGATGCTCAGTACTAACAGCTCCAACGTTTGTATATAATACTGATCCTAAAATTGTTTCATATTTTTTCAAATTTTCAGGAGTATCTTCAACAACAAGCATATCATCTTCTTTTACTTGTAATGCACTTGTAGGAATAATAAACATATCATTTTGACTTCTATACAATCTAGAAATTCTCATCATTCCATCTGTTTTTTTAATAATCTCTTCAATAGTAAGTGAAACTGCCACTGAGTCTTTTACTATTTTCAATTTTGCTGTAAAAACTCTAGGAGAAGTGTCTGAAAATGGAGCAACTCTGTCTGGTATAATTAAAGGAACTATCAACCATAAGTAAAGTATGGCAGCAACTGCTGCAATAGAAGCTGGTAAAAAGAAATCAAACATACCAAAACTTTGAAGTCCCATATCTACTGCAACTGAAACAACAAGAAGATTTGTAGAAGTACCAATAGTTGTACTCATTCCACCTATTAATGTTGCAAACCCCATAGGCATAAGTACTTTTGAAGCAGGTACTTTAGTTCGCAGGGAAACAGCTGTTAATATAGGAAGTAAAAGAACAACAATTGGAACATTATTAACAAATGCACTTAATATTGCACCAATCAAAAGGGTTAAGAGTAGTGATAACTTAGGTGATACCATCCAAGACCTTGACAGTAACCTACCTACAGGTTCTAATGCTCCTGTACGAACTAAACCTTGCCCAATAATCATTAAAGCACATACAGCTACCAAAGCTTCATGTCCAAAACCAGAAAAGAAATCTATAGCGTGTAAAGTTTCATTATTATTTATATATGGGAAAAGACTAAAACCAACAGTTAACACAACAATAATTATTAAACTTGAAGTCTCAATTGGAAATTTTTCTTTTGTAAATAAAATAAAAGCAAATAGTGTTAAGAACATAACTGCAATAGCATGCGAATTTAACTCATATACTATCTCCATTTGATTTCTCCTATTTAGATTCTTACAATATTATATAATAAATTCATTAAAACATAAAGTACAAAGCATAAAAAAAGGGTGAAGATTAAATCTTCACCCTTTATATCACAATGTAAAAATCAATAAAGATTAATCTTCTCCATGGTACTCAAAATCACCATCTTCTTCTACAAATTTAGATAATATAAAATCAGTAGGCAAATCAAATGCTTGATACGTAGCTTCAAATTGTTCTTGTTCCGCACTTCTCTCACCTCTACCACGTGCCACAACTCTTACTGGAACACCTTCAAAGTCATGATTATCTCTAATAAAGTTAATCAAATATCTTTTATAAGAGAAATGTAACATTTTTGGTTTATTCATAATTAAAGCAATTGTAGGTGGATTTGCATCAAATTGTGTCGCAAAGAATATTCTTAGTCTATTTCCATTTGGACTTGGTAAAGAATGTCTTCTAATAGCTAACTCAATAGTTCTATTTAAGTCAGATGTTGAAATTCTTCTATGGTAGTTATCATAAATCGATAATAATTTATCTTCAAGTTTTTGAATATTTCGACCTGTTTTAGCTGAAACTGCAACAATAGTAGCATAATATAAAAACTTAAATCTTCCTCTTATCTCTTCTGAAAGTTTTGCAAAAGTATCCATGTTTTCATCCCATTTGTTAAGAATGATAATAACACCTAATCCAAACTGATCTACAAGACCTGAAATTTTTTCATCTTGATCACTAATAGGTTGACTTGCATCAAGTACAAGTAAAGCTATATTTGCTTGTGCTAACATATCTTCTGTTCTCATTAAAGCAAATTTTTCTATACCTTGAATTTTTCCACGTCTTCTTAACCCGGCTGTATCAATAAATGTAATTTTTTTATCACCTACTTCATATGTTTCATCAACAGGATCAATAGTAGTCCCTGCTATTGGACTTACAACAGATCTTTCTTCTCCAATAAGAGCATTTAAAATAGAACTTTTTCCAACATTTGGTTTTCCTATAATTGCTACTTTAATATGGTTAGGATCTATAACTTCAGGTTCTTCAAACTCATCAATAGGGTCAACTAAAACATCCATTTCAGATTCACTTATTACTTTTGGATTTGCTTCTTCTATTTCTGCAGCACTTGGTGGTAATTTTTCATATAACCATTCAAAAAGTTTTTTAGTTCCACGATTGTGAGAAACAGAGATACCAAACATCTCATCATCGTTAATCCCAAACTCATAAAAATCCCAAAGTCTTTCTAACTCTTTATCATTATCGATTTTATTAACAACTAAAGCTAATGTTTTACCTAATGCTTGTAATTCATAAAATAAAGCTCTATCTTCATCATCAGGAATATTTTTACCATCAACCATGTATAAAACAATATCAGCTTCTTTTGCAGTTTCAACTGCTTTTCTTTTTACATTAGTAAAAATTTGAAACTCACTACCATCTTCCATAATTTCATTTTTAGATTTACTAATACCACCAGTATCAAGCATCATAGCTTCTCTACCATTGATATCTATTTCTCTTCTTCTTACATCTCTTGTTGTACCAGATACATCACTTACAATTGCAACTCTTTTTCGAGCTAGTCTATTAAATAATGAACTTTTACCAACATTTGGTTGTCCTATTAAAGCTATTTTTATCATTTTTTACCTTTTTTTTCTACTAAATTATCATTTTCTATATAGAGCATTTACGTAGGCAATGGAAAATTTGTTCCATTGTTATCCACTATTTTCACAACACTTAAATATATAGTTCCTTGATAAATATCTGGATTACTTTGAAGTATCTTTAATCCTATAATAATGCGATTTTAACTAAAATTATATTAAAATCGCGATTATGATAAACAGCACTACTGAAGACAACACTAAACTAGCTATAAAATACATGTTAATCTCATCTTTTTTATTTGCTTTTACCGGAGGATTTGCAAAAGAATTAAGTACTTATGTAAGTTCATTGGAGGTAGTATTTTTTAGAAATATTACCGGAGTAATAATAATTTTATATGCAATATATAGATCACCTCTTAAACAAAAAGGGGGAAGACCTCTTTTACTAGCTGTTAGAGGTTTTATTGGTTTTAGTGCTTTACTTATGTACTTTTATAATATTGCTAATATTCCATTAGCTGAAGCACAAACTTTTAGCAAAATCTCACCTATATTTACTGCCATATTTTCCTATTTGATTTTAAGTGAAAAACTTTCAAAAAAAGCATGGATAGGTGTATTTATAGGTTTTATTGGAGTTCTATGTATAACAGGCTTTGATGTAGCTAATTTAAGTAAAACAGACTGGTTTGGAATATTAAGTGGTGTAGGTGCTGGTCTTGCTTATACTTCGATACGAGAACTAAGAAAATACTATGATAATCGTTCAATTGTTTTATCTTTTATGCTTGTAGGAACTTTAGGTCCTATCATTCTTATGATTATTGGAGAATTTTATACTTCACCATCTCTTGATTGGATTGTTGCACCTTTTGTTATGCCTACAGGATGGGCTTGGTTTCATATTGTTGGCCTTGGTGTTTTTGCAACTGGATCTCAAATGTATATGACAAAAGCGTATGCACTAGCGCAAGGTGGAGTAGTAGGAACCATTAGTTATTCAACTATTTTATTTTCTATATTTATTGGTATGTACTTAGGTGATGTATTTCCTAGTACATCGTTATTTATAGGAATTGGTTTTATTGTATTAAGTGGTTTTCTTGTTTCAAAAAAGTAAACTAAACTGATTTTACGATATAATTTAACACTAAAATCTAAAACAATTAAAGAAAAAATAATTTATAAATTATACTAAAAAGGAAAAAAATGATATTACTAACAGGTCCATGTGTTATAGAAAATAGAGACAATGTTATGAAAATAGCTGAACAATTGGCAAAACTAAATGAAAATGAAAGAATAGATTTTTATTTTAAAGCAAGTTTTGACAAAGCAAATAGAACAAGTTTAGATAGTTTTAGAGGTCCAGGATTGGATGAAGGACTAAAAATATTACAAGAGGTAAAAGAGACTTTTGGATACAAACTTGTTACTGATGTTCATGAATCAAATCAAGTAGCTTCAACTGCACAAGTATGTGATGTAGTACAAATTCCTGCTTTTTTATGTAGACAAACTGACTTGTTAGTAGAAGCTGGAAAAACAAATGCAACAGTAAACATTAAAAAAGGTCAATTTTTAGCAGCAAATAGTATGAAACATCCAGTAGCAAAAGTACTTGCAACAAGAGGTGTAAACGAAATAAACTATGAAACTAGCAAAAAAAATGGTGTTTGGCTTTGTGAAAGAGGAAATGTATTTGGATACGGTGCATTAGTAGTTGATATGAAAAACTTAATTGCTATGAGAGAGTTTGCACCAGTTATTTTTGATGCGACACATTCAGCACAAGTTCCTAGTACTGGTGAAACAACTGGTGGTAATTCTGCTATTGTTCCTAGTTTAGCTAAAGCTGCTGCTGCTGTTGGCGTAGACGGTTTTTTCTTTGAAACACATTTTGATCCATCTGTTGCTTTAAGTGATGGTCCAAATATGTTAAAAATAGATGATTTATATAAAACAGTTGATGATATTTTTAAGATACAGGATGTTTTAAACTATTAATGATTTTTTAGATATAATCGCAAAATAAATATAAAGTATAATTCTAAACGGAGAGATAAAATGAATATAATTGAAGGTTACATGAGTCTAAAAGGTGATGAAAAAATCGCTATTATTAATGGTAGATTTAACCATATTATTACAGACAGATTAGTAGAGGGTGCTGAAGATGCATTTAAAAGACATGGTGGAAATACAGATAATTTAGATTTGATTCTAGTGCCAGGTGCTTTTGAAATTCCTTTTGCTTTACAAAGAGCTTTAGAGAGTGGAAAGTACGATGCAATTTGTTGTGTTGGTGCAGTAATTAGAGGAGCAACTCCACATTTTGATTACATTTCTGCTGAAGCTACAAAAGGGATTGCAAGTGCAACTATGAATCACAAAATCCCTGTATCTAACGGTGTTTTAACTACAAATACTATTGAGCAAGCTATTGAGAGAGCTGGTAGTAAAGTTGGAAATAAAGGCGCTGAAGCTATGACAACTATTATTGAGATGTTAGACTTATACTCTAAGATGGATAAATAATGGCTACAAGAACTCAAGCTCGAGAATCAGTAATCGGTCTTCTTTATGCTTATGACTTAGGAAACGAAGGAATTGCAAAATTTTCTGACGTTATCTTAGAAGACAAAAAAATTAGAAACAAACAAAAAGACTTTGCTCTTGGATTATTCAATGGTACAATTGAAAACTTAGCAAAAGTTGATGTAGAAATTTCTACACACCTAAAAGAAAGAGATATCACTGACGTAGGTAGTGTTGAAAAAGCTATCTTAAGACTTTCTATTTATGAAATCTTATTTAGTGGACTTGATAAAGCTATTGTTATCAACGAAGCAATTGAATTATCAAAAAGACTAGCAGCAGATAATGCACCTAAATTTATCAATGGTGTTTTAGATAGTATTAAAAAAGAAGAGACAAAATAGATGAAACTTTGTGTTGCTTTAGATTTACCAAGTGCTAAAGAAAACTTAGCACTAGCTACGCAAATCAAAGACCATGATGTATGGTTAAAAGTTGGATTAAGAGCTTATATCAGAGATGGTAAAGAGTTTTTAGAGACATTAAAATCTATCAATCCAAACTTTAAAATCTTTTTAGATTTAAAACTTCATGATATTCCAAACACAATGGCAGATGCAGCTTATGAAGTAGCTCAATGCCCTATAGATATGTTTAATGTACATGCAAGTGCTGGTAAAGTAGCTATGCAAACTGTTATGGATAGAATCAAAGATATTCCAAATAGACCTATTCTTATAGCTGTAACTGCACTTACTAGTTTTGATAACGATAACTTCAAAGCTGTTTACAATGATGACATAGCGACAAAAGCTACTCAGTTTGCAAAAGATACTTTTGAAGCGGGACTTGATGGTGTAGTTTCATCTGCATTTGAAAGTTTAGATATCAAAAATAACACTTCTAAAGAGTTCATCACATTATGTCCAGGGATTCGTCCTTTTGGAGAAGATGCTGGTGATCAAAAAAGAGTTGCAGACATTGCTTTAGCAAAAAAAGAACTAGTAGATTTCATAGTTGTAGGACGTCCTATTTATAAATCTGACAACCCTACAGAAGTAGTTGATAAAATTTTAAAAAACATCTAAAATTTAAGGTGTTTTTTAACTTTCATCTACTATAATTCCCATCTACAAAAGGACGAGTGGGTGAGTGGCTGAAACCATATCCCTGCTAAGGATACGTACTGGTAACGGTACCGAGAGTTCGAATCTCTCCTCGTCCGCCACTAATTAAAAATCACAAACACTTTACTTATAAATATCAATAAAATTTGAAGATATTTGTTTTTAATAAAGTATTACAATCATCTGACAATTTGTTAATATAATATATCTATGAAAATAAAACTAATAGATTTAAGAGATAGTATTACAAATAATGTTGAATATCTTTCGCAAGAGTATCCCTATACAAATGATATATTAGAAGACTTATATAGGGTAATCTATTTTGAATTAAGTTATAGTAGTATGTATCAGTGGTGGATAGAAAATGAAGATAAAATTGATATAATACATAAATTATTAGAAAGACAAAAATGAATATTTTATTAGTAGAAGATGATATACAATTAAATGTAACAATCGAAGCATTTTTAAAATTTAAAAATCATACAGTAACCTCATTGTTAGATGGAGAAGATGCTTTAGGTCATATTGATATGATTCAATATGATATGTATATTATAGATATAAATCTTCCAAATATAAATGGATTAGATTTGGTTACATATATAAGAAACAAAGATTTAAATTCACCTATTATTATGATAACTGCATCATTGGAAATAAGTAACTTACAAATAGCATTTAAAAATGGTTGTAACGAATATATTAAAAAACCTTTTCATTTAGAAGAATTAGAAGTTAGAATCAATAATCTTCTTAACCAACCAAAAAAAAACATCATCACAATTTCTCCAAATGTAACTTATGACTTAGAGTATGAAGAGTTAAATATTGATGGTATAGTAACAAAACAAAGAAAAAAAGAGCGACGACTATTATCCATTTTAATTCAACATATTAATCATACAGTTAATTATGATACGATAGAGAATTATGTATGGGAAAATGAGATAAGAGAATCATATCCATTAAGACAATTAGTAGCAGAATTAAAAAAAAACTTTGGAAAATACGAATACCTTATTGAAACACAAAGAGGTAGTGGATATAAAATTGTAGAGGAAAATAATTGAAACTAAGACACCAATTTTATATATTTCAAATACTCTTATCGTCAATATTATTTTTGTTTTTAGGATTAACATATAATTCATATCAAAATCAGTACAAAAAAGATATAGATGTACATATTCAAAATGAGTTAAATCTACATAAAAAAGAAATACTCTCGTCTATGTCTAATGCAACAAAAAAACTACAAAAACAAAAAAATACCTTTATCTCTATCCATAAAAATACATTAGAAGTTTTGAAGAAAAATCCTAATTTAGATTTGGAAGAATTAAAAAATAAAATAAAATCAAAATACTTAACATCTACAGTTGATGTAGAATTGTATTTAATAGATAAATCATATACTATTTATAAAACAACCTATCCTAAGGATGTAGGATTTAATCTTTCAGTTGTAACAGAAGCAAAAGAGTATTTAGATAAAACTTCAAAAGATGGAAAAGTATATATTTCTGACTTTGTATCAACAGATGCCTTAGATATGAAATATAAATTATATTCTTATTCAAAATTAAAAGATGATGTATATTTAGAGATGGGATTTGTTGATAATACTTTAACAAATACAATGGAACTACTTTTAAGAGAAAATACAAACTCATTAACAAAAGTTAATTTATATAGTGTATCGAAGGATAAACAACAATATTATTATTATCATATGAAAAAAAATGATAATGGGAAATCAAAAGAAGAACAATATAAAGAGTTTATGAAATTTGATTTAAATGAAAAAACAGATGACAAAATAATCAATACTATTAAATCTGATGTACCTATACATTTAATGGATAATAATATTCATACTATTTATTCAAAAGTATTTAATAAAAATATGTATACAGTTTTAGGATTTGAAGATATTGTAATAAAAATAGATGTAGATGTAAGTGACAAATTGAAATTTATTAAAAATATTAAAAATATTTTTATTACATCAATACTTATCATATCTATATTACTTATAGTTCTATTTTTCTTTATACGAAATAGATTTACAAATCCTATAGAAAATATTTTAAACTCACTTTCGAATCAGGAAAAAGTTGAAAGTAATACAATTTTATCTTTAAATAATGAGTTAACAGATATATCAAATAAGTACAATAGTTTATTTAATAACCTAAATTTAGAGATAGATAAAAACAAATTCTTACTCAATGAAAACAAACAATTCATTTCAGATACTGTACATCAAATAAGAACACCACTTACAAACATTATGATGAATGGGGATATGATAAAACTTTATAAAAAAGATGAATCATTATCCTCTTTTATAGATCAGATTAATGGTTCGATAAATATGTTAAATAATTCCTATGAAGATTTATCATACATAATGACATATGATTCTATTGAATATAACCCATCTCTTTTCTCATTATCAGATACATTGACTAATAGAGTAAAGTTCTTTGAAACAATCTCTAAAGTAAATCGAAAAGAGATAGAATCTCAAATAAACCCTAATATCAACTTTACAATCAACCAAATAGAGTTAGAAAGACTAATTGATAACAATATATCAAATGGTATTAAATATGCAGAAATAAATAAACCAATAACTATCACCCTTACTAATGATAATGAAATTGTAACACTATCCTTTAAAACTTTTGGAAAACCAATCCAAAATACTTCTAAATTGTTTGATAAAAATTATAGAGAAAATAATGGAAAAAGAGGGTTAGGATTAGGTCTTTTTATGGTTAAAAATATTTGCGAGAAATATGATATAAGTTATGATATAAGTTATAAAGACAATCAAAATATTTTCACTTATATCTTTAGGTTAACTTTAGAAATATAACTCAACTTTTTCAAAATATTACGTTTATCTAACATTATTTTATTAGTATAAACTATATTTAAACAAAGAGTAAAAATGCTAAATAATTTAATGTCAAGATTTCAACCAACAATAAAACAATTAACAAAAGATATTTTAAATGGAAAGTTTGATGAAAAAATAGCAAAATCTATTATTGATTCACAAAAAGTTGATATAAATGAGCAAAATGAAGATGGAGATACTATTTTACATCTTTGTTTAAAAGACCATCGATTTATTGAAGCACTATGGTGTATCAAAAATAATATTGATCCTACATTAGAAAATAATGATGGCATTACTTCAGCTCGAGTTGCTATCCAAAGAGGAAATATAGAGGTAGTTGATACTTTAATAAATCATTCAAATATCGATCTTCATCAAACTGATAAGAATGGAAGAACCCTACTTCAAGATGCTGTAATATATGGACACCAAAAAATGATAAAACTCTTAACTCATTATATTGAAGATTTGAATACAGTTGATATACATAATAGAAATGTTGCATTTGATGCAATTAATTATGGAGATTCGGAAATAGTAAGTACATTATTGGAGAATACAGAATTAGATTTAAATATAGTAGATAATAGTGGAGAAACAATTTTACATCATAAAAATTTAGAAGATGATGAAGAACTATCTATCCAATTATTAGAAAATGGTGCAGATCCAACTATTTGTGATAAAAATGGAAATAATTTTCTATTAAAAGTAGCATTAAAAGGTAAGTATGGTGAAAATATATTAAAAACCGCTGTACGATTAGGTTGTAATTTAAATTCAAAAGTTTCTAATAAAAATTCTATTTTAATGGAAGTAATGTTTGCATTTTCAAAATTACCTATTGAAGAATCGAAAAGAAGAGATGAATTAAAAGAGATGGCAAAAACACTTATTAACTATGGTATTGATGTTAATGCAGTTAACAATAATAATGAAACAGTATTGTTTGAGCTAATTAGAATTGGAAATATAGAAGGTTGCGCTTTTGCCTTAGAGAATGGATTAAATGTAAATCAACAAAACAATAATAAAGAAACTGCATTATTAATTGCTATATATAAGGGTATTAAAAATATTGATATAATAATTTTATTATTACAATATGGTGCACAACCATCTATAAAAAATAAAAACAATCAATGTGTTGCAGAAGTACTTAATAATATAATTTTACATACACACGAAAAAAAAGAATTAAAGTGCCAAAAAACTTTGAATGAAATAAATTCAAATGGTAATTATTTAATCATATTGAAAGAAATTCTAGGTGGAGGAAGAAGTGGTTTTGACTATTTAGATTCAAATGGTAATCCTTTATTTTTTACACCTTTTTTATTCAATCATACAGAGTTAACAAAGCTGTATTTAAAAACGGGAGTTGATATAAATATTAAAAATGAATCAGGAAATAGTTTGTTTTATGAATATAACTTAAGTGTATTTGAAAAAGGTACATTTTCAAGTGCTTATCGAACTTCTTTAGTTTTTTTACTCATAAATAAAAGTAATATATTAGCGAAAAATAAAGATAATCAAACAATATTCTCAAAAATATCTCTTATTCCTAATTGTAATTTGAGTTTATTTAAAGAACTTGTTGAAACTACAAATTATGATTATTCCAATAAAGACAATAGAGGAAGAACAATTATGCACTCATGTGTATGGGGAAATAATATAGAGTTAATAAATGTAATATACAATGTTGAAAATGAAATTCAAAATATTGCTGATAATTATAATATTTTACCTATAACTTACGCATCACTTTTAGGAAATCAGGATATTGTAAACGAGTTTCTAAAAAAAGACTCTAATATTAGTACAGGTAAAAAGATACCAAAAATCATTATAAATAATTTTAAACCTATGTTGAAAAATTTAGATTCATTAACTACAGATTGTGAAGATAAAGATAATCTTCGTAAATTACATATTTTGATAGATACAGTTAAAAGAGACTTTGAAGTCTCTTTATAGATTACCACTCCAATCAAATTATGCTACTTTTTTCTAACACTTCTTGGAAAACTTCATTCAGTAAATTAATTTATAGAAAATAGAATAACTTAACTAACTATTTATCTCAACTATATTATATATCAACTATAATTGTATATACATATCTAAGGACTTTTAATATTGGCAAAATATAAAGACATACTACACAATAAATCTTTTGAACTTATCCGAATTAAAGATCAGCATAAAAAAGAATTCTTTAAAGAACACCGGCATAACTACTATGAACTTATTTTCATTACCCAAGGTAATGGCCACCATTCTATTGATTTTCATAAATATGAATTAAAAGAAAATGTAGTTTATATTGTTAAGCCTACTCAAGTACATCAATGGTTATTAGAAGAATTTCATAATGAATATGATGGATACATTTTTCTTTTTTCAAAAGATTTATTTCACGATGATGATATTATTAATAATTTATTTAATACAAATGTTGAGTCAGTCATAAATATATGTAATGATACTAAAAATAAATTAATGCAATTAATTGAGATGATAAATGAAGAGTATTTTAATGATGATGACAGTTTATTAATATCACATTTATTTGGTGCATTTTTAAAATATATAATAAAATCTAAAAAAAGTATAGAAAGTCAATCAAACATAGATAAAAGAATAGAAATACTACAATCATTTATTGAAAAACATTACAAAGAGGAAAAAAGTGCAAATTTTTATGCACAAAAGTTTGACATTACTACAAAAAGATTAAATGAAATTACACAATTAAATATTAATAAAACCGTTTCTGAACTTATAAATAGTAAAGTCATAATTGAAGGTAAAAGAGAACTAATATATAGTAATTTAACAATCAAAAAAATATCTGATGAATTAGGTTTTTCAGACCCCTCTCATTTTTCAAGATTTTTTAAAAAACATACATCCTTTTCTCCATTACAGTTTAAAGAAGATAATACTAAATAGTCACTTCATAGGTATTTAACATTTTTCAATAAGTTGATTGGGTATAAATAACAAAATTTTGAGCTAATTGAGCTAACTCTTTTTTAACTGTTGCTTGTAATTCTGTATTATTGATATCATCTAAAACGTCAGCAATCTTACCCGCAATTGTTTCAAACTCAGCTTCTTTCATTCCTCTAGCTGTAAGTGCTGGAGAACCAACTCTAATACCTGAAGTTAC
>ENA-ORXI01001094-ORXI01001094.1-sediment-metagenome-genome-assembly--contig:-NODE-1094-length-21656-cov-6.062793_pt1 | contig 21656 bp, 19 predicted proteins | sample MGYA00237861_ERZ511468 | MGnify/ENA primary metagenome ERZ511468 (study PRJEB26299, sample SAMN06266213) | sediment metagenome | isolation source: Hudson Canyon methane seep mesocosm | place...
AGGAAGAGCTGCTATTGAAAAGTTTGGAATTGGGTGTACCGGGAGCCGGTTTCTTAACGGGACATTGAGTTTGCACCGCACTTTGGAAAAAAATATTTCAAACTTTCTTGGTCGTGAAGATTCGATTGTTATGTCAACTGGTTTTCAGGCTAATCAGGGAACCATCGCCTGTCTTTTGGGAAAACAGGACGTAGCCTTTTCAGACCGTGAAAATCACGCGAGTATCTATGAGGGTTGTGCTATTGCCCCAGGAAAAACGTTGCGTTATCGGCATAATGACATGGACCACTTGGAACATCTACTTCAAAAAAACTCTCAAGTTAGAGGAAAACTTATTATTACAGATAGCGTTTTCAGTATGAGCGGTGATGTCGCCAACCTTCCCGAAATTGTTAAGCTTGCAAAAAATCACGGGGCGAGTTTATTGGTTGATGAAGCACATGGAATGGGAGTTTTGGGCGATAATGGAAGAGGGGCTTGTGAATATTTTGATGTCGAAAAAGATGTTGATATTTATGTGGGAACTTTTTCTAAGAGCTTGGGATCAATCGGAGGTTTTGTTTCTACAAAAAAACATATAGCAGAATACATCAGGCATAAGGCTGCAGCGTTTATTTTTACAGCGGCTTTACCTCCCGCTTCTGTCGCAGGTGTTATAGAAGGGTTAGGTATTCTTGCTAGTGATTCTAAACGAAGAAAACGCCTGCATAAAAATACAGCTTTTATAAAGCGAGCTTTTTTTGAAATGGGAATTCAGGTAAACAACAATCATGTGCCTATTGTGCCTATCCAGATAGGCGATGAAGCTCTTACTCTATATATGAATAGGCTGTTGTTTGACGACGGAATATTTGCCGGTGTTGCCGTGTCTCCAGTAGTTCAGCCATTGAAAGCTATGATTCGAACCAGTTATACTTCTGCACATACCAAAGGAGATCTGGATAAAATTTTAATATCATTTGGGAAGAATTTAAAAAGAATAGGTGTCTTGCCTCAGTAATGCTCCTTAGCGTTAAAGAAGTAAAAACTCCTGCCGATAAAAAACAGTTCATTGAGTTGCCATGGGGGATTTATAGCGATTCCTCCTTATGGGTTCCTCCTTTAATTAGCGAGCGTAAAAAGTTCTTAGACCCCGCAGTAAATCCATTTTTCAAAGATTCAAAAGTTGATTTATTTTTAGTCGTTTCTAATAATCGAACGGTTGTGGGAAGAGTTGCACTGATCGAAAATCATGTTTACAACAAAAAGTTGTCTGAACAGGTAGGTTTTTTTGGAATGTTTGAAGTGATAAATGATAAACAAGCTTCAGGTTTATTGCTCGATAAGGCAGAAAAGTGGTGTCAAGAAAAAAAATTCAACAAACTTATGGGCCCAGTAAATTTATCAACTAACCATGAATGTGGTTTGCTTGTAGATGGTTTTGATATTCCGCCGGTTATAGGAATGCCATATAATCCTCGCTACTACTCAAACCTTCTTGAAGGATGGGGGTTGGAAAAAAATAAGGACCTCGTTTCCTTAAGGATGGAATTACCAAAGATACCGGAATATCTCGGGTCGGCAATGTCGCGTCTTAAAAAAAGGGGGCGCTTTACGGTAAGACCCTTTCGCTTGAACAAGTTTAACGAGGAAATAGATGCTATTTGGCACATTTATAACGAATCATGGGTTGATAATTGGGGCTTTATTCCAATGTCCAAAGAGGAATTTTTATATTCTGCAAATGAAATGAGAAGCTTTTTTCAGCCAGAATATTGTTTTATCGCGGAGGTTAATGGAGAACCAGCCGGGTTCTCGCTTACCCTGCCAGATATCAACGTGATTTTAAAAAAAATTTGGCAACAATTAGGTCGTCAATTTGATGATGAATTATTAGTCTCTAGTTGGGAACAGTGCCTTAATAAAATAATTGATGGTGGGAAATATGCAATGTTCTTACATAAAGGTTCTTATGAAAATTTAAAAGATACCTATGATGAAGTGGGCGATTGGATAGTTGAGAGTGGGGTTGAAATAAGAGATTTACCTTTGTTTGAAAAATATTTAAACAGAGATCCAAGAAGAACAAAACCAGAAAATTTAAAAACGGAGATTTATATACCCATTAATTAAAGCAAATGACTAAGGGGGAGTTGGATGTGTTTTATTTACTTGTGGTTGCCAATCCAACACCCAATCCCATAAAAGTAGTTCGTGTAACTTTTCCTAGGTATTTATTATTTCGTACTTGAAGTTTTTTGTTTTTCTAAATTATTAATTGGTCCATCTTCGCTATACAGATAAAACAGTCCTGCACATGCTATTGATACAACAAGAATAATTCCGATAAATGAGTTCATAGATAACCTTATACTTTTTGATTTATTTTAAAGGCAGGGATTCTAGCAGATTTAGACTTAACCGATGTGTTTTAAAAGAAAAAAACTAACTTATCAAACTAATATATTATTTAAAATTCTTTATTATAATAATGCAAAAAATTACAAGGAGAAATATGCTTTCATATTTAGTAGGGCAAATCAGTGTCAAAAATGAAAAACTCTGGGAAGAGTATGTTCTTGGCGTCAAAGAATCTTTGATTCCTTATGAGGCTAACGTGATATTCAGAGGTAAAAGAACAGAAGTAGTTTCAGGTGAAAACCCTCGAAATCTGATTGTGGTAATAGAATTTGAAACTCATCCTACCTTACAGAGTTGGTATCGATCTGTAAAATATCAATCCTTGGTTGAATTACGAGATAAAGCAGCAGATGTTGTGATTACTTTTTATGATGAATATTAAATCAATTTAAAATAACAAATACTAATAATCTCTCCAAGACTAGATTAAATTACTAAGTGTCATATTATTTTCATAGGAGTAAACTTTACTACTAACATAAAGGATTTGAGATGTTTAATTTTTTAAGAATTAGTATCATGACGATGATGGTTTCAATGTATGTTTTTGCCACCTCCGAGGGTGAAGTCAAAAAATTAGTGAACGAGGCGACTCAATACTGTAAGGATGTGGGACAAGAAAAATGTTTCAAAGTTTTCAGCGATAAAAATGGAAAATTTACCAAAGGTTCCTTATACGTTTTTGCCATAGGATATGATGGAATTACCAGAGCACATGGTGGAAATGCAAAACTTGTAGGGAAAAATCTTATGAAAGTAAAAGATCCTGCTGGGAATATGCTGATTCAAGAATTAATTGCTATTGCAAAAAGCAAAGGGGAAGGCTGGTTTGATTACAGATGGTCTCATCCTATTACTAAAAAAGTTGCACCTAAAAGATCATTTGTTATAGCCATTGAAAATGATATTTTTATTGGATCTGGATATTATAAATAAAGAGATTTGAAGGTGTGATTTATTTTGAGTAGTATTTATTCATAATCTCTAAAATTACACCTTTATCTAAAAGGTTTTGAGCTGCTTTGGTTAATACTTTTTTGTACTTTTTTTTGGAGGACTTATCTGAAAATTGAATCCATGCGGTATTGGTTATGATTAAAAATGGATCACCCAAATCATTTATTTGCATTCCAAGTTTTTTTAATTGAAAAGTTAAAATTCTTTTGGGTGCAATGATTGCATCAACATGCCCTTTATTTAACATGCCAATAGCATTTTTGTAGTCTTTTACATAATGTATCTGTAATAATTCCTTATCTTTATCAATTACTGTATTATAATTTACCCCAAGTGCTGTAGCTAATCTCAACTTATACAAATCATGATAGGTTGATATCTTCAATCCTTTTTTTCCTATAGCAATAGTTTCCAAATTATATAAGGGAATTAAGTTATCACTGAAGCTTGCACTATAATAAGATAGAAAAAAAATAGCAAAATCAATTTTTCCAGAGTTCAGATACTTTAACATTCTTTTATAAGGTAAAAAGAGCATTTGAATTTCAACTCCAGATTCTTTTTGTATATTTTTAATTATTTCAGGTGTGATGCCAATGATTTTTTGATTTTCTTCATATGCATAAGGAACAATATTAAATAATCCAGCAATTAACTTATCTTTAGAAAAACACAGTTGCGAAGTCAAAAGAAGTATCAATAAAATGATGGAAGTTTTCATTTTAAATCCTACGTTATAAATTATGTACATTATTTAAGTTATAGGACAATAATAACAATTTATAATTATATCTTCTATGAAGATAAATAATTAATATAAAACTTAAATATCTCTGCTTAAGAAGATATAATTAACAAAATTTTTTCAACCAATCTAAAATTTAATTCATTATAATTGCTCTAAAAAAGTAAAGACAAAACAATTGAATAAAACACCATTGATTCTTTGGTACGAAAAACATGGACGACATGATTTACCTTGGCGAACTACAACCAATGCGTATCACATCTATTTAAGTGAAATCATGCTTCAACAAACACAAGTTAAAACAGTGTTGGAGCGATTTTATTTTCAGTTTTTGGATAAGTTTCCTACCTTAGAGAGTTTAAGTAGTGCAAGCGTCGATGACGTCCTTAAAGCTTGGGAAGGTTTGGGATATTATACCAGAGCTCGAAACATTCATAAAACAGCACAGCTTGTAAAAAATAAATTACCCCAAACACCTGAAGAACTACTTGCTCTTCCAGGAATTGGTCCTTCAACTGCTAATGCCATTGCCTGTTTTGCTTTTGGTATTAACGTGCCTATTTTAGATGGTAATGTCAAACGAATATTGTATCGATATTATAAAACAAAAGTGGCTAATGATAAAGAATTATGGCAACTTTCAACCAAACTTTTTAAACCAAATTTTAACTTTGCTTATGAACACAATCAAGCTTTGATGGATATTGGTTCAAGTATCTGTACTCGAACAAATCCTAAGTGTGAAATATGTCCCTTAAATGGCAAGTGTTTAGGTCAAAGTTCACCTTTAGAATATCCTACGAAAAAAGCCAAAAAGAAAAAAGAGGTGCGCGAACGATATTTGGTCATATATACGTGTAATCATCAAGTGGCTTTGTTCAAAAATGAAAGCAACTTACTCAAAGGTTTATGGAGTTTTGCCCAATACAGTGATGAATTAAATGAAAGTGAATATATATATAAAGGTGAACTCAAACATGAATATTCTCATATTTCTTTACGCGCACGTGTTTATACCAAAGAGGTTGAACAAAAAAAATTTGATTTTTGGTTTGATGAAGAATCACTACAAAATATCGCTTTGAGTAAAGCAGATCATAAAGCTTTGGCACTATTGTCATAAAAACGATATAATTAACGTATGAATTTAAAGGATAAAGATGGATGAAATACATATTCAATGCCCTTACTGTTTACAGCCAATTACGGTTCTTTTAGACCCTGGCGTGAGTGAATATACAAGTGTGGTCGATGATTGTGAAGTATGCTGTCGTCCTATTGAAATATCTTACAATGTTGAAGATGGCTGTATTTCATCTTATTCTTATAGTGCCATAGATGGAAATGAATTTTAGAGGTTACTGTTATGCAAAAAGAAGAATTTGTACAAAAAAAAGTCAAAGAGTATTACTGGGAAGAAGATGTTAACTGTGCGACTACGACACTTAAAGTTTTAGCTGAACACTTTGGAATTAAACTCGAAGAGCAAATTATAGATTGTGCTGTTGGAATGCATGGTGCAGGAGAATATGGAGCGCAATGTGGTTTGGTTGAGGGCGTATTGATGTTTTTAGGTATTTATGGACGAAAAAGAAATATTCCTAAGGATGACATTATTTTATACTGCAATGAGTTTGCTAAACAATTTGAAGAAAAATTTAACAGTTTACAGTGCTCAATTCTTAGACCAGAAGGTTTTCATTCGAATAATCCACTTCATTTATGTGAACCATTAACGTGTAATACACTTGAATTTTCAATTGAGTATATCTCTAAATTAAAAGTCTGATATAACATCATAAAAAAACCTTTGTGTATTGTTCAACTCTAAACTCAAAGGTTGAATAATTGGGATTGGCTTTTTTATTTTCTTTATAAAGAGTCGTTGCACCAATGGCTCGATTGGCTGCATTTGAGGGAGCTGTTAAACTGATGGTTTTAATAGTTCTATTATCAAATGAAAATTGATGAACTTTGGGTGTTTGGTTTGAAATACAATCATAGGTAATTTTGGTTTGTTTTAGCAGTTTTCTAAAAAAGTACTCAGGACCATTTTTACTGTTTCCTCCTGTAAATATGAGAGTATGGATGTTTTTATATTCTTTAAGATAACCCAATATATCACGAGTTTTTATATCACTCATTCCTAGATCACTGGCATCAATTTTTTCTCTACTGCATGAATCAACGATATCACAAATACCGATTTTATTTTTTATCAAAAATTCTTTTCTTTGCAATACTGCTTCAAGAGAGTTATCATAAAGCCAAGTTTGATGATATATTTTTTCCAAGCAAGGCCACAAAAGACCATCACAAGAGCCATAACAAAAGTTGACATCCTTTACTTTAAAATCACCAGTACAAAAACGTGGAGGAGGTAATGTTCCTACAATTATTCGAGTAGTGTCTGAATGTAAAAAAGGCTTAAAGGGATGAAAATGTAAAAACAAAATAATCCTTTGTTGTTTTGTTTTTATTTTATCATTATTCCAAAAATAGCTGTTTAAATGTTCCCAAAAGTCATTTTGGATATAATCTATATCTTTATAACAAATAAAATTAAACATACAAGGTAACATTTGAAAGTAGGCGTATTTGACTCAGGTATTGGTGGATTAACAGTTGTAAAATCACTGCTTGAACATAAACTTTTTGAAGAAATTATTTATTACGGTGATACCGCACGTGTTCCTTATGGTGTAAAAGACAAAAACACAATTATTCGATATTCACTTGAAGCGTTGGAATTTTTTAAAAATTTTGATTTAGATATTGTTATTATTGCGTGTAATACTGCTTCCGCTCATGCTATTCGTGAGTTAAAAGAGGTGTCAAATATACCTGTTATTGGCGTAATTGAACCAGGCGTAATGGCCTGTAGCCAAAAGATTGAAAATAAAAATGCAAATATATTAGTCATTGGTACTAAAGCCACCATCAACTCAAAAAAATATGAAACAAGCTTAACTCGTCTTGGTTATGAAAATCTTATCTCTTTACCTACGGGACTGTTCGTTCCTATCGTTGAAGAGGGCATTTTTGATGGAGATGTTTTGGACTCAACACTGAATCATTATTTTAAACATTTAGATAAAATCGATGCGGTTATTTTAGGGTGTACCCACTTCCCATTAATTCAAGAAAAAATATCAAAATATTTAGGTGATTGTGATACAATACATTCAGGTGATGCCATAGTAAATTACCTAAAAGACGAACATCAATATGATAAAAATTTTAAAGAAACAAAAGTGACTTTCTTTGCTTCAGAAAATCCTGAAAGTTTAAAGAATACAGCAAAACAGTGGTTAGGGAGTTTATTAAATGGTTGAAGAACAAAAAGTTTTAGCACTAAAATACAGACCACAAAAATTTGAAGATTTAGTAGGACAAAGTACTATTTCCCAAACGTTAAGTTTGGCACTTGATTCAAACAGATTATCTCATGCTTATTTATTTAGTGGACTTAGAGGTAGTGGTAAAACATCAACAGCTAGAATTATGGCAAAGGCATTGATTTGTCAAAATGGACCTACTTCAAAACCATGTGACGTTTGTGAAAGCTGTTTGAGTGCAAATGCAAATAAACATTTAGACATCATTGAAATGGATGCTGCCTCAAACAGAGGTATTGATGATATAAAAGATTTAATAGAACATACAAAATACAAACCCAGCTCCGCTCGGTTTAAAGTGTTTATCATCGATGAGGTTCATATGCTTACAACTCAAGCATTTAATGCATTGTTAAAAACACTTGAAGAACCTCCTGGTTTTGTAAAATTTATACTAGCTACCACTGATGCTCTTAAATTACCCGCAACGATTTTGAGTCGGACACAACACTTTAGATTTAAAAAAATTGCACACAAAGATGTTATGCATCATTTATCGCATATTTTAAATGAAGAAAACGTTGAATTTGAAACATCAGCATTAGAAATTTTAAGCAGAAGCGGACAAGGAAGTCTACGAGATACGTTAACGCTTCTTGATCAAGCCATTATTTTTGCAAAAGGAAAAGTGACTACAAATGCAGTTACTGATATGTTAGGACTTATTGATCCTGCTTTCATGGGTAGAATTTTTGATGTCATTTTAAAACAAGGTGACATCAATCAAATTTTAAATGAACTCGAAGATTATGAAGCGGGTCAAATTTGTGATGAAATGACTATTTATTTAAAAGAGAAATTACTCAGTAGAGATCCACGATTTGATTTGCTTATTTTTGATCGATTTTTTAGAGTGATTGCTGATGCAAAATACTTATTAAGTCTAAATTCTGACAGTGGTTTTGTTTTAATATTAACACTAAATAAAATGATTGAAGCAACAAATTTAAAAACCATAGAAGATATTATTGATGAAGTTGAAAAGATTGAAACCACTGAAATTGAAGTGCCAGTCAAACAAGTTGAAATAAAAACACAACAAACTGAAGTAATAGAACCTGTAACTCCAAAGATAGAAGAACCCGTTGCTGTTGAAGAAGAAGTTGTACCACAGGATGTTCAACATGTGAAAAATGCACAAATTGTTCAAACAGTTGAACCAGAACCCCAAGTACAACCAGAACCCCAAGTACAACCAGAACCACAGCCATTAATTATTGATGAACCACAAGTTAATGAAGAAGAACGGACTTACAAAAAACTCATTGATAAAGTTTATGATAGAAGTCATAATTTGGGTGAGTGTTTTCAAAGTAACTTCATCTATAAAAAGTTCGATGACAATAAACTTTTTATTACAAGTTTCGCTATGGATGATGACAGAAAACTTTTATATAAAAACTTTGCATTGATTCGTTCATTTGTAGAAGAAATCTATGGACAAGAAGTTGAAATAGAATTTGAAAAAGGTGAAAAAAAAAAGGATGAAATCAAACCAATTGTAGAAGCAATCGTTGAAGAAATACCCCAAGAACAAGAAGATATCAGCTCAGGTTCTATGATTGAAGATATTGAAATGGGCAGTGGGTGTGTTGCAAATATGGGAGCAGCTATTAATCCAACGCCAGCACAAAGAGAGACACAAATAGAAGATATTTTAAATTCAACAATGGTGAATAAAGCAAAAGAGTTATTTGATGTTAGAAAAATAACGGTTAAATCAAAAACATAAAAAAGGAAAATAAACAGATATGCAAAAAATATTATTAATAAGTTTTTTACTGTTTGGGTGTTTATACGCCAACACAACAGATGATAAAGTATTAGAATTTGAGAAAAAAAGATTAACAAACAGTAATAAAAAAATGAGTGTTGAAGAATTAAAAATTATCCACAAGCAAAAAGTAGACATACCTGGATGGTATGGATACATGATTGATATTAAAGTAAAACTTAACGATAATGAGGCCCGTGCAAAAGATATCGTTTTTTCAAATGGCGTTTTAGTGGCTTCAGATTTATTAGATATTAATACAGGTGAATCATTAAAAGGCAGTATTGCTCCACAGTTAAGTCAAGAATTTTACAACAAAGCCCATTTAATAGCGGGTTCAAATAAAGCTAAAAATAAAATCGTTCTGTTTTCAGATCCTTTATGTCCTGCTTGTAAAATGGTTGTTCCTAATTTAATTAAATACGTAAAAAACAATCCAAAAAATATGGGATTGTATTATTACCATTTCCCATTACTTCAACTTCATCCAGCAGCTCAAACATTAAGTAAAGCAATGATTGTTGCTTCAAAAGAGGGTTTAAAAAATATTGAACTTAAAACATATACGGAAGATTTTTCAAAATATTTTGAATCAAAAGAACAAGATGAAAAAGTTATTTTAGATGGATTTAATAAAATTTTTAAAACAAATATTTCAATTAAAAGTATAGAAAAAGAAAATATAGGTGAAGAGTTATTAAATGATATGGTTATGGGAGATAGTGTGATGGTTAATTCAACACCCACTATTTACATCAATGGAACAAAAGATAAAACACAACAAAAATATAAAATGTTAGGGAATTAAATGAAAAAATTAGTGATAGCAACAAGAAGAAGCCAATTAGCACTTTGGCAATCAGAATTTATTAAAGCAGAATTAAAAAAACATTATCCAGATATGGAAATTACACTTCAAGAATTTGTAACAAAAGGGGATAAAATTCTTGATGTTCCTTTGGCAAAAATTGGTGGGAAAGGTTTGTTCACTAAAGAACTTGAGGTTGCTATGTTAAATGGTGAGGCTCATTTAGCAGTTCACAGTTTAAAAGATGTGCCAACAGAATTTGAAGAAGGGTTACAACTAACAGCAGTTACAAAAAGATATGATCCAAGAGATGCTCTTTTAAGTAACAAGTACAGTTCAATTCAAGACCTTCCATCAGGTGCAATTGTAGGAACGACTTCGCTACGAAGAAGAATGGCTATAAAAATTTTAAGACCTGATATTGAGCTAAAAGACTTAAGAGGAAATATTAATACAAGAATCAGAAAACTTAATGATGGTGAGTATGATGCGATTATCTTGGCAGCAACTGGCGTTCAAAAACTTGGAATTGAAAATGAAGTTAAATATTTTAATCCAATTGATACAGATACAATGATTCCATCTATGGGACAAGCAACATTAGGAATAGAAACAACTACAAACCCTGAAATTGTAAAACTTATTTCAGTGCTTAATGATGAAGCTGCTGATATCGAATCAACAATTGAGCGAAGTTTTGTACATACTCTTCAAGGGGGATGTCAAGTTCCTATTGGTGTGAAAGCTACAATCATTGACCAAAATGTAAAACTAAAAGCAATTGTGGGAATGCCAGATGGTAGTGAATACATCAGTGAAGAAACGACTGTGACAACTGCTGATTATAAAACAGCAGGTATTGAATTTGCACAAAAATTTGTAGATCAAGGTGCGAAAGAATTACTCGAACGTGCTGAAAAAGTAGCGTTTAAATAAGTCAAAATTATAATAAATAATCAAATCAAGGAGAGAAGATGAGAATTAATGTTGAAGATGCAGTATTTTGTTTAGTTGATGTCCAAGAGAGACTTTTCCCTCATATGGCCAATAAAGAGATTATAGAAAAAAATCTTGTTACTTTAGTTAAAGGATTAAGACTTCACGAAGTACCATTTATTGTTAATGAGCAATATAAAAAAGGTATTGGTGAAACCATACCAGCGTTAAGAGAATTGGTTGATTCAGATCCCCATTTTGAAAAAACGACATTTTCTTGTTGTAAAAATGAACCAACACTAGAAGCGATAAAAGCAACAGGTAAAAAAGTTGTTATTGTTGCAGGTATTGAAACGCATGTTTGTGTACTTCAAACATGTTTGGATTTACTTGAAGAGGGGCTTACTCCTGTACTTGTAACAGATTGTGTAACTTCTCGAGCAGATTATAATACTATTATGGCAATTGAAAGACTTGTTCAAGCGGGTGTTATTCCAACAACTTATGAATCTTTATTATTCGAATTAACTGTCAATGCTAAAAACCCAGTTTTTAAAGCAATCAGTAATTTAGTTAAATAAATTATCTACTTAAAATATAAAGAGAATGCTAAGTTCTCTTTATATAAACTAAAAATATATACTTTATAAGGGATTGTAATGAAAAGAATCTCACATTTTTTACTTATCATTGGCCTGTTTTGTGGTACATTATATGCCTCAGGAAATAAATATTGGTTGGTTAATGAATACTTAGAAAATAACCCTACTCAAAAAAAAATCTCAACTGATTTTGTTGAACTTATTAGAAATGATTCAATAAAATTATCTATAAGTCAAAATAAACCTGTCAAAATTGTAATGATTTATCCTGGTAATCAAATATCAGATTATTGGAGAAGAAGTAAAGAGTCTTTTGAAAAAAGATTACAGGAATTAAATGTAAAATATGTTTTAGAAGATCATTTTACTAAACCAGCCATTCAAATTAAAGAGCAAGCAAAATATCTCTTACATGCAATAAAAGACGATACCGATTATTTAATATTTACCTTAGATGCACTCAAACATTCCCAATTTATTGAAAGAATACTCAGTAAAAAGAAACCCAAACTTATTTTACAAAATATAACAACTCCTGTTAAAAAATGGGAGCAACGACAACCTTTTATGTATGTAGGATTTGATCATGTAATAGGAAGTGAATTACTGGCACAATACTATATTCAAAAAACCCAAAAAAATGGAAAGTACGCACTTTTATATGGAACAAAAGGATACGTAAGCCATATGAGAGGTGATGAGTTTATCCATTATCTTAATGACAAAACCAATTTAGTGATGGTTGATTCTTATTATACTGATTTTAATAAACAAAAAGCCATGAATGCAACCAAACAACTCTTAGAAGATCATAAGGATTTAAAATTTATTTATGCTGCCTCAACAGATATTGCTTTAGGTGTGGTTGAAGTTTTAAAACAAAATAATTTAACAGGAAAAATACTCACAAATGGTTGGGGTGGAGGAAGCAGTGAACTTGAAGCCATTGAGAAAAATCTTCTTGATATAACAGTAATGAGAATAAATGATGATAACGGAGTTGCTATGGCAGAAGCTGTAAAACTTGACTTAGAAGGAAAATCAAAAAAAGTACCTACTATTTTTTCAGGTGATTTTGAAATAATCAAAAAAGGTATTGATAAAAATACAATGGAATCTCTTAAAGCAAAAGCATTTAGGTATTCTAATTAATGAGAAGAGTAACTTTACCATTATCTATAATTAACACTATTTTGATATTTATTTTTTTGTTTGTAATTATTATTCCCGTTTCATATTGGAGCTATCAGAATTTTGAAAATACCTTACATAAAAGTATTATTGATTATTTTAAACAAACAAATAATATTGTGAATACAGTCATTGAACAAGAAGTCAAAACACTCAATAACATAACTTTAAATTTATCAAATCATTTAAGTACTATAAATATAGAAAGTATAAGCCAACACGATATCAGTCACAGTGTAAGTAGTGAAGTCGAAGGTATTGATTTGATCTTTTTAAGATATAACAATAAAATAATAGATTACAGTACTTCCTTATTTGATACTACTGCAATTATTAAAAAATATACCAATAAAGATTTATATGAAAATCAAATTGCTACAGTTGAAATAAATGGCGTATATTACAGTGCTTTATTATCTACTGAACATATTATCAATGATAAAACAGGACAAGTTATAGGGAAAATTACCGTTGGAAAATTTTTTAACGATAACTTTACATTAGCCAATTACGTAAAAAAGAAATCAAATATTAATAACATCTCCTTTATGTTCGATAATCAAATATTAGCAACCAGTTTAGATACAGATTCATTTGAATATAAAAAGACAAAAAAACTATTTAACGTTTTAAATGAACATGAATTTTATACAGAAGATAATTTAATTATTTCTAAACAAACAGTAGAAATATTGGATAAACAAACCAATATTTTTATTATCACTTCTATTAAAAATAATATTTTAAAAAGTTTAAATGATGATTTTGATAAACAAATATTGATTTTAGTGATAGTGTTTTTTATGCTTTCTATCATCGCTTATTTTGTGATTAATGCCATTGTTGTTAAACCTTCTATGAAACTTCTGCATTTTGCACAAGATGTTCAAACGAATAAAAATTCAAAATATGAAGAAGGAATTGTTGCTGAATACAATAATATTGCATATGGTTTAAAAAATATTATTGGAGAATTAAGAGATGTCAAAGAACAATATCATTTGGCCATTGAAGGAGCACAAGATGGTCTTTGGGATTGGAATATTAAAACAAATAAAATTTATTTTTCAAATATATTTAAAGAAATACTGGAATATGAAAAAAATGAGAACCTTGATATCCCCAATTTTTGGCAAGATAATATACATAAAGATGATGTTGAAAACGCAAAAAAACAGATGTCAGAACATCTAAAAGGGTTAAGCAGTATTTATGACAATGAATACAGATTTAGATGTAAAAATGGCTCATATAAATGGATGAAATCAAGAGGGAAAGCTTTATTTGATGAAGATAACAAAGCATACAGAATGGTTGGATTTCATACAGATATACAACATTTAAAAGAGCTTGAAGAAGAAAACAGAGAGAAACAAAAGTTACTGTATCAAAAAGCTAAAATGGCTTCTATGGGTGAAATGATTGGTAATATTGCGCACCAATGGAGACAACCTTTAAGCACGATTTCAACAGCCTCAACGGGTATTAAAATGCATAAAGAATTTGGAATATTAAAAGATGATGAAATTACTACAACCATGGATGTTATAAATAATACTGTTCAACATTTATCCCAAACCATTGATGACTTTAGAGATTTTTTTAATCCACATACCTCTATGAATGATTTTTCAATACAAAATATTGTTACAAAAACCATAAATATTTTAATTTCACAATTCAAGAGTAAGGAAATTGAAATTATAGAAGATATCCAAGACACTCTCATTCATGGTTTAGAAAATGAATTGATTCAGGTTTTAATTAATATTATCAATAACTCAAGAGACGCTCTTGAGGAAACCAAAGATCAAAAAAGACTTATATTTATCAATTCATATAAAAAAGATCAAGATGTGTTTATTACCATAAAAGATAATGCAGGTGGATTTAAAGACGATGTAATTAATAGAATTTTTGAACCTTATTTTACAACAAAAGATAAAAAAGTTGGAACGGGTATTGGTTTATATATGTGTGAAGAAATTATCAGTCGACATATGCATGGAACTATAAAAGCTCAAAATGCTGTTTTTAATTATGAAAATGTAGAATACACTGGAGCTTTGTTTACGATTAAATTACCACTTGAATAAAAAAGCCAAATTTTTTTGTAAATAGTAGCCTAAGCAGTAAAAAATATTTTAATATTTTTATACTGAGAATTTCATACTAAACTTAACCCCATCACCTTTTTTGCTTACACATTGGATATTACCTTTTAACGTATGTGTGATTATATTATAGATGATATGTAAACCCAAACCTGTACCACCTTTTTCTCTATTTGTGGTAAAAAATGGGTCAAATATTTTTTCTAAATTTTTTTCTTCTATTCCTTGTCCATTGTCCTTATATACAAATAATATTTCATTGTCTTTTTGAGTAAATTCTATGAGAATATCTCCTTTTTCTTTTTCTTTGAATCCATGTATACTTGAGTTTATAATTAAGTTTGTAATAATTTGGGATAATGCACCGGGATAGGAATTAATATTAACATTATCATCACATATAATTTCAATTTTTAGATTTGTTTGTTTTATTATGTTATCTATGCTGAATAAAATTGAGTTGATATACTCTTTTAAATTAAAGACTCTTTTTTCTTCACTGGTTTGGTCAACTGCTACTTGTTTGAAGCTTTTAACTAATTGTGCCGTTCTATCCAGATTGGTGTTTATTATCATTGCCAAATTGTGTGTTGACTCTAAATAATTTTTTAACTCATCTTCTGTTAAATCATCATTCTTAAATGATTGCTCTATTTTTTTTGTAATTTCTAGAATATGAGTGATTCCAGTTACTCCAATGCCCACAGGAGTATTTACTTCATGTGCAATACCGGCTACGAGATTTCCAAGACTTGCCATTTTTTCAACTTCAACAAGTTTATTTTGAGTGTTTTTTAGATTTTCAATTGTAAAATGTAACTCATCGTTTGATTCTTCTAATTCAGATGTTCTTTCTTTGATTTTTAACTCTAACCCACTGTTGACTTTTTTAACTTCTTTAATTAATTTTTCAAATCTATATCCTAGTTTATTAAACTCCATAATTCGAGTCTCTTCAAAATGATTTATATGTTTATTTTCTAAAGATTTAGAAGCAAAAATCATAAGTCTATTTAAGGGTATTTCAATGATGCCTTTAATCATTTTATATGCAATTATAAATAAGATTAAACACAAAAATATTAAAATAAAGAGTTTATATAAAAATTCAGTATAAAATTTATCAAAAGTGTCATTTTTAATAATGGAAATTATTTCTATAGGAGTTTGCTTATCTTTAATTTTAATTTTACTTCGTTTTGCAATTAAAATGTCTTTAATTTTTAATTCATTTATTTTAAGATTTTTAATATAACTTTGTATTTGTGGGAATAATTTATTATCATAACTTGTTGAGGAAGCAATGATTTTATCATCTAAGATAAACGAGAGTGATTCATTTTTTAATCTACTGTTTATATCTGTTATTATTGAAAAATTGTCATTTAAGATAATTCCTGCGTATAACTTACCTAAAAGTTTACCTGAGTATGAGTCAATTATTTTTTCTGTAGAAACGAGTACCGCAATGCTGTTTTGTCCATCAACTTTAATGTTTTTGAAAAAAAATGTTTCTGATGATTTGTATTTGAGTAGTCTGTTTATAATAATTTTAGAATCAAAGATAGTTAAACTAACATCAATGATTTTACCATTGGAAGAACTTAAAAACATAAAATCAAGTTTATGGTCAATATTTGAATTAAACACTTTTTCTAAATATTCCTGAGTTTGAATATTTTGGATATTTGAATCTTTGAAATTATATTTACTTACTATTTGTCTTGTTAAATCAGATAAATTACTTGCATAACTGTCAAGTATTATTTCTACAATTTTACTGTTTTGTTTAAAATAATTTTTTGTTTCATCTTCAATAGTTTTTAGTGAACTCGTATAAAACCATAGGGCAGAGCCTAAAAGTAAAGTTATAAATAATATAAAAAATATATAACTTATAATTGTAGAAAGATGGAATTTTTGAAATTTCATTGTCTTCTCAATCCTTTATAGATATATAATTAAATTATAATCAAATTATACTCAAATCATTATAATTAAAATAACTAACATAATATTGTTAGGTCTGATATATCTAGTCGTAAAGGGGATTTTTTTTGAAACAGATAAAAAACAAAAAGGGCTTAAGGGGAGGCCCTCTTTGTTTTTAAGGAATATAACTTTTTAAAATTGAAGTAATTTCTACTTCATAGTTCCAGCAGGAACATGTACATTACCATCCATGATGATTCTTGCACTTCTGCTCATACTTGCTTTTTCAACGATATATTTGTCACCATCTTTAGATAGAATAGCTCCAACTTTAATAGCTCCTGATGGATGACCAAAAGTTACTGTATCTTTATCACCACCACCAGCAGCAATATTTACAAGAGTTCCAGGAATACAAGCAGCAACTCCAATAGCAACAGAAGCAGTACCCATCATGGCATGATGTAATTGTTGCATAGATAATGCTCTAACGTGTAAATCCATTTCATTAGCTTTTACTTTTTTGCCACTTGATGTGATGAAGTCTTGTGCAGTAGAAACAAATGCAATCTTTGGAGTATGTTGTCTACTTTCAGCTTCTTTAGGGTCCGTAATAAGTCCCATCTTAAGTGCTCCTGCAACTCTGATTTTTTCAAATCTTTCAAGTGCAGAAGTATCAGAGTTAATATCACCTTGAAGTTCAGTTCCTTTATAACCAATCTCATCAGCATTTACAAATACAGTTGGAATTCCAGCAGTAATCATAGTCGCTTTAAAAGTACCCACTCCTTCAACCTCTAAATCATCAATTAAGTTTCCAGTAGGAAATAATTCTTCGCTAGGATCAACTGGCTCTACAAATTCTAGTTGAATCTCTTCCGCTGGAAATGCTACCCCATCAATTTCATAATCACCCATCTCTTTAACCATACCATTTTCCATAGTAACGTAACAAAGAATAGTTTTTTTGATATTTGCTTGCCAGATTCTTACACAACAAACTCCATTATCTGGAACATTGTCAACTAAACCTTCTGCAATTGCAAAAGGACCAACAGCAGATGATAAATTTCCACAGTTTCCACTTAAATCAACAAAATCTTTATCGATTGCAACTTGACAAAAATAATAATCTACATCATGATTAGGAACATCAGATTTTCCAACTAAAATGGCTTTAGAAGTACTCGAACTAGCTCCTCCCATTCCATCCATTTGTTTTTTATAAACATCTGGAGAACCTACAATTCTTTGAAGTAATTTATTTCTTTTTGTTGTATCTTCTTGAGCTTCTTTTGGTAAATCAGCGATATTAAAAAATGTACCTTTAGAAGTACCACCCCTCATATACGTTGCTTTTACTTTAAATTGTGGTTGATAAGCCATTGTGTTTCCTTAAAAAATAATTTGAATTTAAAATTGTATAAAAAAATACAAGAATTTCTTTATACAGCCTTATAAAATGTTAAAATGCTAAGAGTCTAAAAAGCATCCGAAGATGCTTTTTAGGTAGTTTTGGTTTGTTTTATTTAGCAGCTACGAAATCTTTAGCAAATTTTTGTAAGATTCCACCAGCGTTATATACTTCAACTTCAGCACTTGTATCTAATCTACAAGTAACAGGAATGTTTACAACATCACCATTTGCTCTTGTCATGATTACTGTTAAATCACCTCTAGCTTCAATCTCACCAGAAATTTCATAAGATTCAGTTCCAACAATTGAATAAGTATTTCTAGTATCACCATCTTTAAATTGTAATGGTAAAACACCCATTCCAACTAAGTTAGTTCTATGAATTCTTTCAATTGATTCTGCAACTAGTACTTCAACACCTGCAAGTCTAACACCTTTTGCAGCCCAATCTCTTGAAGATCCTTGACCGTAGTTAGTACCAGCAATGATAATAAGTGGTTGCTTTCTTTCCATATATGTTTCAATAGCTTCCCACATTCTAGATTCTTTACCTTCTGGCATAATAGAAGTTAATGAACCTTGTTTAGTTTCACCATCTGAGTCTTTAACCATTTCATTAAATAGTTTTGGATTTGCTAATGTTGCTCTTTGAGCAGTATAGTGATCCCCTCTATGCGTTGCATAAGAGTTTAAGTCATTAATTGGAAGACCCATTTTAAGACAATATTCACCAGCAGCACTTGTTGGTAAAATTGCATTTGAAGGTGATAAGTGATCTGTCGTAATATTATCAGGGAATACACCTAATGGAACCATGTTTTTAAGAGCTGGTTTACCCATAAATTCATCTTCCCAGTATGGTGGTTTGTTGATATATGTACTTTGTCTGTTCCACTTATAAAATGGAGAAATCTCAATATCACCTAAAACACTTTTTGCAAACATTGGATCATAAATTGCACCAAACATTTCTGGACGTACTGAAGCTTTTTCAACTGCATTAATTTCTTCATCTGATGGCCATAAATCTTTTAATGTAATAGCATTACCATTTACATCAGTACCTAATGAATCTTTTTCAATATCAAATCTGATAGAACCAGCTAATGCGTAAGCAACAACTAACGGAGGTGATGCCAAAAATGCATCTTTTACGTATGGGTGAATTCTACCATCAAAGTTTCTGTTTCCAGAAAGAACAGCCGTTGAATAAATATCATTATCAACAACTTCTTTTTGAATAACTGGATCTAACGCACCACTCATACCATTACAAGTAGTACAAGCAAAACCAACAATACCAAATCCTAATTTTTCTAATTCAGGAAGTAAGTTTGCGTCTTTTAAGTACTCTTCAACGATTTTAGAACCTGGTGCTAAAGATGATTTAACCCATGGTTTTCTTTTTAATCCCAGTTCATTTGCTTTTTTAGCAACTAAACCAGCTGCAATAACATTTCTTGGATTTGAAGTATTTGTACATGATGTAATTGCTGCAATTAAAATTGCACCATCAGGCATAGCATCTTCGTTAATTTCAACAGTGTTATCAGTAATTCCTTCAGCTTTAAGAGTTGAAGTTGGTACTAATTTATGAGGTTTAGAAGGACCTGCTAAACTTCTTGTAACTTGCGTTAAATCAAATGTTAATTCTCTTGCATATGTAGCATTACTTAAAGACGTTGCCCATAAACCATTTGCTTTTGCATAAGCTTCTACAAGTTTAACTTGTTTATCTTCACGACCTGTTAATGTTAAGTAATCTAAAGTTTGCTCATCAATACCAAACATAGCAGCACTTGCCCCATATTCAGGAGTCATGTTAGAAATAGTTGCACGATCACCTAAGTTTAAGTACTCTAATCCAGTTCCATAGAACTCTAAGTAAGAAGAAATTACATTGTTTTCTCGTAAAAATGAAGTCATTGCTAATGCAATATCAGTTGCAGTAATTCCTTCAGCTCTAACACCAACAATATTTACACCAATAATTTCTGGAACTCTCATAAAAGAAGGGTTACCAAGCATTACATTTTCAGCTTCAAGTCCACCAACACCAATAGCTAATACACCAAGTGCATCAACATGTGGAGTATGTGAATCTGTTCCAACTAATGTATCTGGACTTGCAATTCCATCTATATTATGAATAACAGGAGACATTTTTTCTAAGTTTATTTGATGCATGATACCATTTCCTGGAGGAATAACATCTACATTATCAAATGCTTCTTTAGTCCAGTTAATAAAGTGAAATCTATCTGCATTTCTTCTGTCTTCGATATCTCTATTTTTTTGGAATGCATCTTCTTCAAACCCACCACACTCAACTGCAAGAGAGTGATCAACAATTAGTTGTGTAGGAACAACAGGATTAACTTTTTTAGGATCTCCACCTTCATCAGCAATTGCTTCTCTTAAACCAGCTAAATCAACTAAAGCTGTAAGACCAAGAATATCGTGAGTAACAACTCGACTTGGAAACCAAGGAAAATCTTTATCTGTTCTTTTTTCAATAAGTTGAATAAGTGAATCTTTTAAATCTTCACTTGGACACTTTCTAAGTAAGTTTTCAGCCAATACTCTTGAAGTATAGTTAAGTTTTTCAAAAGAACCTGGAGTAATATCTTCTACTGCTGCTTTTACATCATAAAAGCTTGTGTCAAAACCTTCTAATTTTTTAAGATAATTTTCATTTGTCATTTTTATACCCTTTTATCTAATCTCATAGGAATCTGTGTTTATATCTACCTATTTTATTGTTATGTGTAATTATTTATTTGTTGTAATGTATAACTAACATATATGATTTTTTAGTTTTCTAAAATCGCATATGTTAATTTTAATTCTGCCCCTTAAAAAAGGGGCAAAGTTAGTTTGAACTGTCTTATCTCTCTTCTATAGGAACGAATTTTAAACCTTCAGGTCCAGTGTAAGTAGCAGAAGGTCTAATGATTTTACCATCTTCTCTTTGCTCAATTACGTGTGCACCCCATCCAGTAACTCTTGAGATAATGAAAATTGGAGTAAACATATCTGTTGGAATTCCCATTTGATTATAAGAAACAGCAGAGAACCAATCAAGATTTGGAAACATTTTCTTTTTATCCCACATAATTGATTCAATTCGCTCAGCTACCTCATACATTAATGTGTCATTGTTTTCTTTTGATAAATCTTCAGCAACTTTTTTAATTACAACGTTTCTTGGATCACAGGAAGTATAAACTGGGTGTCCAAATCCGATAATAATCTCTTTTTTAGCCATTCTTTCTAGAATGTCTTTTTCTGCTTCATCAGCTGATTTATATCTTTCTTGAATGTAGAATGCAACTTCATTAGCTCCACCATGTTTTGGACCTCTTAAAGCTCCAATTGA
>ENA-ORXI01001096-ORXI01001096.1-sediment-metagenome-genome-assembly--contig:-NODE-1096-length-21641-cov-5.049573_pt1 | contig 21641 bp, 14 predicted proteins | sample MGYA00237861_ERZ511468 | MGnify/ENA primary metagenome ERZ511468 (study PRJEB26299, sample SAMN06266213) | sediment metagenome | isolation source: Hudson Canyon methane seep mesocosm | place...
TAATGTCACTATTTTCAGGGCTAATGGCCAAGTTAACGAAAGATCAAATTGTTGCCAAAGAAGGTTTTAATCGCTGGTTAATCGCACCGGCATCAGTCGCTATTCATTTATGTATCGGATCAGTTTATGCGTGGAGTATTTTTAATCCGCCTTTAATGAAACAGTTTGGTGTTGTAGCGAGCGCCGCGGATGATTGGACTTTTTCTTCAGTCGTTTGGATTTTTTCTACCGCCATCGTTTTCTTAGGAATTGCAGCTGCCCTTGGAGGTAAGTGGTTAGAAGAAGTTGGCCCGCGAGCAACAGGTTTTTTAGCTGCTTGCCTTTGGGGTGGAGGTTTCCTTGTTGGTAGTATTGGCATTAACACTCATGAACTCTGGTTAGTCTACTTAGGCTATGGCGCCATTGGTGGTTGTGGTTTGGGCCTTGCCTATGTCACACCTGTAAGCACATTAATCCGTTGGTTCCCTGACCGACGTGGCATGGCGACAGGTATTGCCATTATGGGCTTTGGTGGTGGCGCGATGATTGGTGCACCATTAATCACTTACTTGCTGAGTATCTTCTATAAAGCACCAGAATATTTAGGAAAAGTGACAGATGTCACCATGTTTACAGAGGCAGGTCGCCGCTTTACAGAAATTGCTGGTCAAAAAACTGAAGTCATCGTAGCGTCTGTTAGTGATATGGCAAAGGTATCTGTACCCGGTCCCGAAGGCGTTTATGTGATCGGCACTGGAGATACCGGTGTCGCCAGCGTGTTTGTCACCTTAGGTATCGTCTATTTTGTTGTGATGACCATTGCTGCATTTGCCTTTCGAGTACCAGCTAAAGGTTGGAAGCCAGAAGGATGGGAGCCACCAAAGGCAGAAGAAAGTGAAAAAAGCCTTATCACCGATGATCATGTACATATTGATCAAGCACTAAAAACCTCTCAATTCTATCGCTTATGGATTGTTTTATGTTTTAACGTCACAGCGGGTATTGCCGTTATCGGTGTAGCTAAAACGATGATCACTGATATTTTTGGCCCTGCGTTGCCACACATCGTAGATGCGAGTTTTGCAGCGACCTATGTACTAGCAATTAGTGTCTTTAATATGTGTGGTCGGTTTATGTGGGCATCACTGTCAGATTACATCGGCAGAAAGAATACTTATCACATATTTTTTGTCTTAGGCATGCTGTTGTACGTCTCAATTCCTTTTATCGCAACCCAAGCCAGTATCAATCCTGCCGTAACTTGGTTGGTGATGTTTTATGGCGTGACGATGCTTATCTTCACTATGTACGGTGGTGGATTTGCAACTATACCGGCTTATTTAGCAGATATTTTTGGCACGATGCATGTTGGAGGTATTCACGGTCGTTTACTGACCGCTTGGAGTACAGCTGGAATTCTAGGTCCGTTTGTCATTACGCATCTGCGACAAAACTCTGTTGAAAGTGCGATTCATTCTTTAGCTTCTAAAATTGATCCATCTGCATTCCAAGCAAAATTTGGGGCAGGGATAAGTCAAATTGAAGAATTGATCGTTGCTAAAACCGTATCGATTTCACAGTTAATGGAAATAGCGCCGGCTGGCACTATTGATCCAACACCAACCCTTTATAACTCCACTATGTATGCCATGGTCGTTTTGTTATTCATTGCATTTCTAGCCAACTTAACTATTCGTAAAGTTGATACAAAGCATCACGTACATAACTCACATCCTGAACTAGCTTTAGATAAAGCTTGATAACTAATAAATTTCTTCTTGTATGCAGCTACAAGAAGTTGCTTGAAATAAAGCTGCAACCACTACTTCTATAGGAGAAGAGAGAGAATGTTAAAACAAAAAGAACGCGGAGGTCATGCTTTTATTAAGCTTGGATTAGCCTCTCTAATGATGATGGCTGGTTCGTCTGCTTATGCTGGCGAAGAAGTCCAAGGCAGTACGCTGTATGGAGACATGCTGACCGTAACTCAGGACATGCTAGATAACTCAGCAGGCGATTCTAATAACTTTTTACATACAAATGGTAATTACAAGCAAACTCGTTTTTACCCAGCAGAACAGATTAATACCAGCAATGTTCAGAATTTAGAAAAAGCATGGACATTTAAAATGGACGTGGTCGACTCATTGGAAACCACACCAATCGTCGTTAACGGCACAATGTATGTGACCTCATCGTTTAATCATGTTTATGCATTAGATGCAAAAACAGGTAAAGCTAAGTGGCATTATGAACATGAAATGGGTCCGATCACGACCTATTGCTGTGGTCCTAATAACCGTGGTGTAGCAGCATATGAAGATATGCTTTACATGGGTACACTTGATGCAAAACTGGTTGCTTTAGATGCGAAAACTGGTAAAAAAGTTTGGGAGACAGAAATTGCAGATCCTGAACTTGGTTACAGTGAAACAATGGCGCCAACCATTGTAAATGGCAAAGTGCTTATTGGTACTAATGGTGGTGAATACGGTATCCGTGGTTTTGTTAAAGCATTTGATGCAAAAACAGGTAATTTGCTATGGACATTTAATAGCATTCCTGAAAATTCTGTTGGTGTTTGGGCTGAATATGATGCAACAGGTTTATACATGCATCGTGATATAGATGCTGAGAAAGCAGCACTTAAAGATTTAGGCGACCCGTACAAAACCTTAGGTGGTGGTGTTTGGCAAAACATGGCTATCGATCGTGATAGTAACCGTGCCTATTTCGTAGTCGGTAACCCTTCACCTGATTTATACGGTGCAATTCGTCCAGGTGATAATCTTTATACAAATTCACTCGTCTCTGTAGATTTGGAAACTGGTGAGAAGATTTGTCATTTCCAATACATTGCACATGATGTATGGGATTTGGATGCTGTAAGTCCTCCGGTTTTAGTGCCTGTTACTAATGAAGATGGTCAAACAGTTAATGGTGTGCTTCATGCTGGTAAAACGGGTTATGTTTATGTGCATGATGCCGGTGACTGTAGTCTAATTCGCTATTCTGAGCCGATGGTAACGCAACGTGATCGTTGGGTTTTACCAACCAAAGAAGGTGCAAGTATGTTGCCTGGTGCGAATGGTGGTGTTGAATGGTCTCCTATGGCGACTGATCCAAATCAAGGTTTAGCATTTGCGATCAACTTACATCAACCAATGACATACCACGTTGAAGAAACACCATATCCAGAAGGTAAATTATGGTTAGGTGGTGCATTCAAAGTAATCCCTACAGAAGAACAATGGGGTAACGTGACTGCAGTTGATTACAACACCGGTAAGATTAAATGGAAGGTCAAAACTGCTGAACCAATGATTGGCGGTATTTTGGCAACAGGTGGTGGACTTGTGTTCACTGGTGAGGGCAACGGTTTGTTCAAGGCATACAACTCTTCTACTGGCGAGTTGATGTGGCAGGATCAAACTAACGCGGGTGTTAATGCTCCTCCTGCATCATACAACGTTGGCGGAAGTCAGTTTATCGTTGTAGGTTCAGGTGGTAATGCGCAGCTTAATTATAAACGTGGTAATGAAATCATTGCCTATAAACTAGCTAAGTAACGCTCCTTCTTGTCTATTTTTGATACCCAGGAATAGATAAGTTTTTGGCCGTCCTGCGAGCAATTTCGAGGACGGCCATTTTTTTATTATTATAATCAGAACTTTTATTGAACTGTTGGATCTAACTTTTATGTCTTATCAAAAATTAATAAACCTGACCCTTTTGCTTTGTTCGTTATCAAGTTATGCGTTTGCTGAAGAAGATAAATATTCCCCAGTCAGAGAAAAAATACAAAGCTGTGTTGTCTGTCATGGTGAAAATGGTGCTTCAACGCAAGCGGCATTTCCGATTCTAGCGGGTCAAGAATTTTACTATATGTATGTACAGCTCAAAGATATGAAAAAAGGTTTACGTGACAGCGTTGTTATGTCGCCTATTGCGGCAACCTTAGAAAAAAGTGAGATGAAATTGATTGCTGAGTTTTTCTCCAAACAAACATGGCCAGAAGTGAACTATACCGTAGCCTCATCTCAAGCTGCGGCAGGTAGATTAGTTGCTGATACAGGGCAATGTGTAGCCTGTCACTTAGGTGACTTAAAAGGAAATAGTCGTGTTCCTCGCTTGGCAAATCAACACCCTGATTATTTATACAATACGATGTTAGATTTTAAAAATGGTGTACGAAAGAATTCACCAGCAGTTGCAACCTTATTGAAAACATATACCGAAAAAGAACTACTTGATGTGGCTAATTATTTAGCCAGTTTTGCTGAAGAATAATGACTTACCATTAAGGTGACGAAAATGATAAAAATAAATCTCAAAATCATATGTACTCTCGCGCTCGTATTGTGGCTGCCTATTTCAACAGGGCATGCCGATGAGTTTAGAACGTTAAATTTTGATCTGTTTGATGCGGCAAAAGAAGCTGATCTTCAAGAGGTTAAAGTGTTAATAGAAAAAGGCGCATCAGTTAAAGCTCGAAACCGTTTTGGCAATTCCGCCTTTATCTATGCCGTAAAATCAGGCGATATAGCAGTTGTTGAATATTTACTTCAGCAAGGTTCGGCAATTAACCTTGTCAATACGCGTGGTCGCAATGCTGTTATGGAAGCTGCTAAAGCTGGCAACTATGAAATGGTTAAATATCTTTTAGAAAATGCTGCTGAAGTAAACCATTATAGTTTGAAAAAAGTAACTGCCTTATCAGAAGCGGTATTTGCCGAACGAGCTGATGTAGTTGAATTACTACTTAAACATGAAGCAATGGTCGATTTGGTTGATAATACGGGTAAAACAGCCCTGATCTATGCCTGTGCTAGCGGTAACGTAGATATTATTACCTTGTTGCTAAGTAAAACTGAAAATATAGACACTCAATATGGACATGATTTAACCGTCTTAATGTGGGCTGCTGGATATGGTCAAAAAGAGGCTATAGATTTACTAATAGGTGCAGGTAGTGATATCAATTTACAAGATGATCGTGGTCGCACAGCGTTAATGATGGCTGTAAGTGCTGGTCATATAAATGTGGTTAAGCAATTATTAGATAATGGCGCTGTTTCGGAACTGGCCGATAATGATGGTAAGTCAGCATATGATCTTGCTGTCGAAGCTAATAATGTCAACATGACAAAACTATTATCTTCGACAAGCTGATTTATTTACTATTGTATATATTAGATTAATAGCGGCATGCATATCATTGTTTACATTAGTGAATACTCTGGAGGAAAGACCCTTATCCATGAGGATCTGATTGGTATAATTGAAGAGTCACAACGCAATAATAGTGATGCCAAAATAACAGGATTGTTGTTTTATCACGATCAGCATTTTTTACAGATTATTGAAGCTCAGCAACAGACTTTGGAAAATTTAATGACCGTTTTAGAAGCGGATCAACGTCATAATAATATCCAACGTGTCGTTGATGAACCTATTTCTAAGCGAAGCTTTAGCGATTGGAATATGGCCTCATTTAATTTATCTAATGAAGAATCATTTGAGCCAGAAGAAATAAAAAGAATAACAAAATTATTTAAGAAAAACGTTAATCTTTCGGCTTCAGGTGGCGGTTTATTGGTTAAATTTTATCAAGCAATGTTGACTAAGAGTTCGTAAATTAATAGGCTAAAAACTGTTGTTGAATCATGTTTTTTTCTTTTAGTGGTAACGAGATTTTAACTTGCACTCGGTCATTAAACTGTTGGTCCACAATTTGTCCACGACATTTCTTTAACTGATATTCCAAGTTTTGCAATTGAGAATAATCAATATCAAGTGTAAGTTCTGCCATTTCAACCCAAGGAACATGTTTAGCTGCAGCAATGGCTTGTTTTGCTCCCATGCCATAAGCTCGAGTTAAACCACCGGTACCCAGTTTAATACCGCCAAAATAGCGCACCACGCCAACAACAGTATTGATTAAGGATTCGCCTTCTAAAGGGGCAAGAATAGGCCGGCCGGCAGTACCAGAAGGTTCGCCAGCATCATGGCAACGTTCATTAATAAAACCATCTGGTTGTCGAATACGCCAAGCAAAAGCTAAATGATTTGCATTGGGGTGCTGCGAGGCTAAACTACGTAGATGTTGTAAAGCTTCATGCTCACTAGCACAAGGATAAATCGCACCAATAAAACGTGATTTCTTTATTTCAAATTCAACGTGTGCTGTTTGTTTGATCGTGAAAATTTCGGCTGACATAAATGGTGAAGATAATAAATCAAATGACAATCTACCACACCAGCTGAATGTTCATGGTTGTGTCTGAAGGTAGTGATATTAAAATTGATGGTAGATAACACTACAGCAATAGGCGAGACCATATTGTTAAGCTAATGAAATGGTCGCAATTCTGATATGATCAGCTAATTTTCTGCGGTACACCCAACATGGCCAGTGACAAATTTTCTCAGCTTGCAATACCTGATGCTCAAGTAAAAAACCTTGCGTCCTTAGGTTATAAAAAAATGACACCAATCCAGGCTCAAAGTTTACCGCATGTTTTGAATGGTAAGGACTTGATTGCTAAAGCAAAAACGGGGAGTGGTAAAACAGCAGCATTTGGTGTTGGTTTACTTAACCATATCAACCCTCGTTTTTTTGGTGTGCAGGCATTGGTTTTATGTCCAACACGTGAATTGGCGGATCAAGTTGGTAAAGAGATCCGCAAGTTGGCGCGTAGTGTGCCAAATATCAAATTGGTTTTATTGTGTGGTGGTAAACCGTTTGGCCCACAAGTGGGTTCACTTGAACATGGTGCTCACATTGTCGTCGGCACGCCTGGTCGAATTCAAGATCATTTACGCAAAAACATCTTAAAGCTAGATGATTTAAAAACATTAGTATTAGATGAAGCCGATCGCATGTTGGATATGGGCTTTGAAGAAGTGATGGATGACATTATTTCTCACACACCTAAATCACGACAAACTTTGTTATTTTCGGCAACATACCCTGACAGCATAGGGAAAATGAGTCGTTCTATTCAAAAAAATCCAATTACGGTCACGGTAGAGTCAGAACATAAACCGAATGTTATTGAACAAATGTTTTATGAAGTTAAAAAACACGAACGTAACAATACCTTGTTAGCTATTTTTGAACATTATCAGCCAGAATCAACGATTGTATTTTGTCATACCAAAATACAGTGTGATGAGGTTGCTCATTTTTTGCGTGACCATCAGATTGAAGCCTTAGCAATTCATGGTGATTTGGATCAACGTGAACGAGATCAGGTCTTAGTCCGTTTTTCTAATAATAGTTGTTCGGTATTAGTAGCGACAGATGTGGCTGCACGGGGCTTAGATATTAAATCGTTACAGGCCGTCATTAACTATGAATTGCCGCGTGATCCTGAAATTTATGTACATCGTATTGGTCGTACAGGACGAGCGGGTGAAAAGGGCCATGCTTTAAGTATTTTTACTGCATCAGAACAAAACCGGGTTAATGCGATTGAAAAGTTTCTGAAAATACCGTGTCGCTGTGATGTTTATGAGTCATTAGATCGTGATCCTGGTTTTAGTTTACAACCTGGCATGGTAACCATACAGCTTGATTCTGGACGTAAAAATAAATTAAGACCAGGTGATCTATTAGGTGCTTTAACCGGCGATGCGGGATTGGCTGGCAGTGACATTGGCAAGATTGATATCTTTGATATGTCGAGTTATGTGGCAATCGAACGAACAGCTGTACGCCAAGCGCTTAATTATTTGGCACAAGGCAAAGTAAAAGGGCGTACTATTCGCGCTCGTAAAATCAAATAACCGTTACAAAAAAGAGGCACACTTTGGCAGCAACTTTATTTTCAGTTGGGCAACGTTGGGTTAGTAGCAGCGAAGCAGAATTAGGTCTTGGTTTAATCAAGGAAAACTCAGGCCGCCGTATCGAAGTCTTATTCCCAGCCGTAGGCGAACAGCGTACCTATGCTGCGGATAATGCACCCTTAAGCCGTGTTATTTATCCTGTCGGCGATAAAGTGAGCACCAATGAAGATCGTTTTTTTACGATCACCGAAAGACATGAATTTAATGATTGTTATGTTTATCAAGGCCTAGATGATGCTGGTGAAGAAGTCAGCATCCATGAAATGGATCTCAATAGTCATGTGCAGTTTAGCCAACCACAAGATCGCTTGTTTGCAGGCCAAGTAGATAAAAACAGTCAGTTTGAATTACGAATGGCAACATTGGCTCACCAACACCGTTTGCAACAATCATCAGTATTTGGTTTGGCGGGTGCTCGTGTTCAGCCTTTGCCTCATCAACTCTATATTGCTAATCAAGTGGGGCAACGTTTTGCACCACGCGTGTTATTAGCTGATGAAGTAGGCTTAGGTAAAACCATCGAAGCCGGTTTGATTCTGCATCAACAGTTAATTACAGGTCGTAGCTCTAGAGCACTGATCGTTGTCCCTGATAGCCTTGTGCATCAGTGGTTAGTAGAAATGTTACGACGTTTTAATCTGCAATTTACCATTATGGATGAAGAACGCCATGCTGCGATTGTTGAAGCTGAAGAAGGCAATCCATTTGAGAGTGCCCAGTTACTGTTATGTAGTTTGTCATCATTGACCAAAAACCCTGATATTTATGCTGATGCGATAGCTGCAACATGGGATTTGATGATTGTTGACGAAGCACATCATTTACAATGGAATGAACAACAAGCTAGTGCAGAATATCTTGCTATTGAAGGCTTAGCACGTGAAGTTAACGGCTTATTACTGCTTACAGCAACGCCAGAACAATTAGGCATAGAAAGTCACTTTGCTCGTTTGCGATTGTTAGATCCAGATCGTTATCATGATTTAGCTCAATTCAAACAAGAAGAAAGCAATTACCAAGGTGTCAGTGATTTAGTCGAACAGCTGTTGGCTGACGATGCACAGCAAAAAATCAAAGATGATAAAAATAATCAACAAGCCGTGACTGAGTATCTAGGTCAGGCAATGTTGGATGAGTTAATTCAAACAGACAACTTTGCTGAGGTACAACAACGTGCTATCAGTGATTTGTTAGATCACCACGGTACGGGACGAATTTTATTTAGAAATACCCGTGATGTTGTTAGTGGTTTTCCAGAAAGAAAGCTACATCAATACGCCCTAACAGCGCCAGAAGCATTAACAATACAGAAACCAGACTCGGCCATAGAAATTCTACAAGCAGAACGTTTATTGGGTGATGCTTGGATAGAAACTGATCCTCGCGTAACGTGGCTTGCAGATTGGTTAAAACAACATCGCCAAGATAAAGTTTTAGTTATTTGTGCCCAAGCAGAAACGGCGCAAGATTTAGAAACCTATTTACGAGTCAAGCACGGCACACGAAGCTCGGTATTCCATGAAGGCCTAAGTTTGGTCAATCGTGATCGAGCTGCAGCCTATTTTGCTGATGACGAAGATGGTGCCCAAGTTTTAATTTGTTCAGAAATTGGTAGTGAAGGGCGTAACTTTCAGTTCTCTCATCACTTGGTGCTGTTTGACCTACCGTTAAATCCAGACTTATTAGAGCAACGAATCGGTCGCCTAGATCGTATAGGTCAACATCATAACGTTAATATTCATGTTCCCTATTTTGAAGATACAGCACAACACGTGATATTAGATTGGTACCACCAAGGCATGAATGCCTTTGAGCGTGTTTTTCCTGCCGGTGGCACGATATTTCAAAAAACAGAACAGCAATTATTGTTGTGTTTGGCCGATGCTCATCACAAGACCTTAAAACAAGATTTAATTCATGCCACACAGTTGATTACCGAACAAACATTAACTAAGTTGCAACAAGGCAGAGATCGGTTGCTTGAGTTGAATTCATGTAATTTAGACGTTGCCACTGAAATCGTTGCTGATGTTGAAGAAGCCACGGAATCACGCAGTTTGACTCATTATATGGATGCTATTTTTGATGCATTTGGGGTAGAGCAACAAACGCATAGTGCCGATAGTATTATTGTCGAACCAGGCACTCATATGCTTTATCATCATTTTCCTGCCTTGCCAGAAGATGGTATGACAGCGACGTTCCAGCGCCATAAAGCCTTAGTAAGAGAAGATATGACCTTTTTATCATGGGAACACCCAATGGTAAGTGGCGCTATGGATATGGTGATTAGCGGAGACTTTGGTAATAGTGCTTTTTGTACTTTGGAAACACATGAATTAGCAGCAGGCACATTATTGCTGGAAGCCGTCTTCAGAATGCACTGTTCGGCACCAAAAGCATTGCAAGCTGATCGCTATATAAATGAATCGTATGTGCGTATAGTTATGGACGAAAAAGGTCGTGTATTGACTGACTTGTTTGATGAAACAACTTTCAGTGAACAAGCTGGTCGGATACCAAGAGCCACGGCACAAGAATTAATTCGACATGCCAGAGAGAAAATTTCAAGCTTGGTGGATAATGCCAAGAAGGCTGTGGTCACAAAACAGTCTGAGATTATTACTGATGCTGTTGAAACGATGGATAAAACATTAAGTCTTGAGCAGCAACGTCTAATTGCGTTAGCAAAGGTGAATGCAAATATTCGTCAAACAGAAATTGATTATATGGCTGAGTCACAGCAGTTATTGACTGGTTATTTACAAACTGCAAAATTGACGATGGATGCAATACGAGTTGCTATCGTAACGGAACCTTAATAAAACCTATAAGTCCATTTATCAACGTTTTATATTGCTAGGAGCATTTTTTGATTAAGCGAGTTGTGTTACCCCTGCTAATCATAGTAGCTGCAGTTGTGGTTTTTGTAGGCTTAAAAAATAGCAAACCAGAAAATGAAGTGCACGAGAAAGCCGCAAAGGTATGGCGAGTTGAAACCATACCCGTCAGCTTTCAAACAAGGGCACCTGAAATTACTGTTTATGGCCGTGTTGAAACACCAAGGGTATCGACATTAACGTCCGCATTAACTGCCGATGTCATTAACGTTCATATCCTAGAAGGCACCGAAGTCGCTGTTGGTGATGTTTTAGTCGAACTTGATAATACGGACATGCAATTATTGCGAGAACAGCGCCAAGCTGATCTCGCTGAAATAAATGCCATGATTGCCAGCGAAAGTGTTCGTTATAAACGTGATCAAAACTTATTAGAAAATGAAAAGGAACTGCTGCAATTAGCTGAAAATGCAGTGATTCGTGCTAAGAAGCTAGAAAAATCTAAATTAGCGTCACAAGCAACATTAGATGATGTGCATGCTTCAAAACATCGCCAATATCTAACTTTGAAACTGCTAGAACATAATATTGATGAGCATCCTGCAAGGCTTGCTCAGTTACAGGCACGGAAAAAACGGGCACAAGCTTTATTAGACCAAGCTCAAATTGATTTAGAGCGCTGTCATATTTTAGCGCCATTTACCGGCAGAATCTCGCAACTAGAAATCGCTATCGGCGATAGAGTAAGAGAGGGTGACAATCTATTATCTATTTATGATTTAAGCGATCTCGAAGTGAGAGCTCAAATACCGGGACGATATATCTCGCAAACTCGCAAAATGATGAATGATGGACAATCACTAACTGCCACAGCCAACGTAGATGGCACGGCTTTAACCTTTACGCTGCAGCGTTTTTCAGGCGAAGTTCGTTCTGATAGTGGTGGTATTGATGGTTTATTTAGATTGTCAGGCAATAGTCAGGCTTTAGCTTTAGGTACCTTTGTCGAATTGCGATTGCAGTTAGCCCAACAAGATCAACTTATTGAACTACCTTATAACGCCTTATATGAACTTGACCGGGTGTATTTGCTTAAAGATGGTCATTTAGAAGCTGTAACAATAGAACGTATTGGTGAATACCAAACTGATGAAGGCGAAAAACGCTTACTGGTACGTAGTTCAGAATTAAATCAAGGCGACCAGCTCGTTAGCACGCAACTTCCCAATGCTATAACAGGCCTGCGAGTAGAGGCCGTCAGTGAGTAATCATCGCCAAGATATTATTGGTCTTTTTGCTCAACATAAGGTTGCTGCCAACCTATTAATGTTGATATTGATTGCTGCTGGACTGGCATCATTAGCGCGTTTAAATACCCAGTTTTTTCCTAATTTTGCATTGGATTTTGTGACGGTTCGGGTCGAATGGCGAGGTGCAAGTGCCGAAGATGTCGAAGACTCAATCACCAGTCGCGTAGAGCAAGAACTGCGAACGATTGATTACGTTAAAAAAATGACCTCAACCTCATCATATGGTGCATCGATCGTTTCTTTAGAGTTTGAAGAAGGCACGGAGATGGGTAACGCGCTGGACCAAGTAAAAGATAAAATTGGTCAGTTACGTAATTTACCAAGTGATTCTGAGATCCCTGAGGTTAATTTAGTCACACGTTACGAGCCAGTGGCGCGAATGTTGATAACAACAAAAGGTCAATTGGCAGAACTACGTTATCTGGTGCATGACATAGAACATGACTTACTTGAGCGTGGTATTTCTAAAATAGATATTTCTGGCCTGCCAGAAGAAGAAATAGCCATTCAACTTAGTACCAAAGAGCTTGAATCCTTGGGCATAGGTCTAGAAGCTGTTGGTGACCGTGTTAAAGCCTTAAGTCGAGATTTACCGGCCGGTGAAATTGGCAATGACGATACGGCTCGTCAATTAAGAAGCTTAGACCAACGACGTGATACCCAGGCATTTTCAGAGTTAGCGCTTAAAACCGATTACGATGGACGTTTATTATTACTGCGAGATGTCGCAGATATTGAACGGCGTCCAATGCGTAAACAGGTGAGTGTGTTTTATCAGGGTAAACCTGCCGTTGAAATCACATTAAAACGTACTGAAAATGGGGATTCCTTAGAATCAGCCAAAGTATTAGAAGAGTGGATTGAAGAAAACCAAGCTGATTTACCTAAAGGGGTATCAATTCAAGTCTATGACGCTAGCTGGCAGTTAATTAAAGAACGCATGAATTTACTGTTAACGAATGGTCTTGGCGGCTTAGTATTAGTTATCGGGATTTTATTTTTATTCTTACATAGCCGTGTTGCTTGGTGGGTGGCTGTAGGTATTCCTGTTTCCTTCATGGCAACATTATTTGTCATGTATCTATTTGGCGGTAGCATCAACATGATTAGTCTATTTGGGCTCATCATGGCACTAGGGATTATTGTTGATGATGCCATCGTAGTCGGTGAAGATGCCTTATCTCATTATCAAGATGGAGAGAACTCTCTGCAGGCGGCAGAGGGCGGTGCTCGGCGTATGTTGGCCCCTGTCATATCATCCTCATTAACAACCATTGCTTCATTTTTACCCTTAATGATGATTGGAGGAATAATAGGTAATATATTGTTTGATATACCTTTTGTTGTTATCTGCGTTATCGTTGCATCCTTGTTTGAAAGCTTTTTAATTCTGCCAGGACACCTTAGGCATGCCTTTCACAAAATACATCACGCCAAACCACCACCGATAAGACATTGGTTAGATTTAAAATTTAATTACCTTAGGGATGATTTATTTCGACCATTAGTAGAAACAGCAGTCAATTTCCGTTGGGTAACAATAGCCAGCACCGTTGCGCTCTTTATTATGTGTATCGGCCTATTAGCCGGTGGCCGTGTTCAATTTACCTTCTTCCCATCACCGGAAGGCACAACCATCTATGCTAATGCACGATTTACAGCCGGCACACCGTCAATAAAAGTAGAGCATTTCTTAAAGCACATTAATTCGGCATTAACAAAAACAAAACAAGAGTTAGGTGCAGAACTGGTCGATATTTCAGTAACACGTCTTGGCAGCGCAAGCTCAGCAGGAGGAGGCCCTAACGGTGTTCAAACCGGAGAGCGTTTTGGTTCCGTCCATGTTGAATTAGTATCACCAGATCTGCGTGATGTAAGAAATATTGAGTTTATGAATACCTGGCGAAAATACGTTAGCCTACCTGCCGGTATTGAAACATTTACTATTTCTGAACGACGTGGTGGACCACCAGGACAAGATATAGATGTTAGGTTAACCGGTACGACACCTGAACTGTTGAAAAAGGCAGGACAAGAGGTGAACCTTGCCTTGAAGCAATATCCGGGTGTCAGTGCTATCGAAGATGATATGCCTTATGGCCAAGAACAACTGATATATCGAATTAAAGGTCAAGGGGAAGTATTAGGTCTCACCGTAAATAACGTCGGCCGCCAGCTTAGGGCTGCTTTTGATGGTCAATTAGTACAAATATTTCAAGATGGCGATGATGAAGTTGAAGTACGAGTGATGCTGCCAGATAGTGAGCGTAATACTTTAGCTACATTAGAAAACTTTATGTTACGACTACCTCAAGGAGGCAGTGCTCCCTTATCAAGCGTAGTCGATTTTGAAGCTCGTCGAGGTTTTGATGTATTACGTCATACCGAAAGTAAGTTATCTATTCATATCACGGCAACCGTCGATTCAGCCGTGAATAATAGCAATGACATCATTGCCAACTTAGAAAAAAATGTCATGCCTGACTTAGTTTCTCGTTACGGCGTTAACGTTGCGTATGAAGGTCGCGCTGAAGAACAAGCAGAAACAATGGGAGATATGAAGCAGGGCGTTATCCTTGCTTTTGGCTTGATTTATATCGTCTTAGCTTGGGTATTTTCTTCCTATGGTTGGCCATTAGTTGTTATGGCAGCTATTCCCTTTGGTTTAATTGGCGCCTTAACCGGCCATGTTGTGATGGGAATAGATCTAACGATTCTCTCGTTGTTTGGTATTTTTGGTCTTTCAGGCATTGTTGTGAACGATTCAATTATTTTGGTCACGTTCTTTAAACATCAACGAGAGGCAGGTGTCGAGACTACAAAAGCAATCATTAATGCAGCTACGCAACGCTTACGAGCTGTTTTGTTAACGTCATTAACCACCATCGGTGGTTTAACACCATTATTGTTTGAAACCTCCATGCAAGCTCAATTCTTGATTCCAATGGCGGTATCAATCTCATTTGGTTTGATGTTTTCTACCTTTTTGGTTTTATTGGTGATCCCTGCATTGTTATCCGTGCATGAAAGCATTGCTGATTACTTCAAAGGAGAATCACGTCAACTTGCAACATGATTATTTCTGAGCATGTTGTAATGATTCATAAACTGTTATGGTAGCTCTTTTTTTACGAAAAAATATAACGATTCAAGAAGGTAAGTTTTCATGAGGTTGCGTCACACTTTCACCTGTTTATCACTGCTGACAGGGCTACTGTTTTCACCTTACAGTATTGCTGAGGTTACGATAGAACGATCAGCAGCAATGAGCTTGTCTTCCTTAGTTAAGAGCGTACAAGAGCGACAGTTAGCAAGCCTCAAACAAACTGCTCAACAACAACAAGTTGATGCAAATACCGCATTAGGCAATGCAATGTTTGCTGGCACAGCCAACGTTAATCTTAATCATTTTAATGATGCCATTGGCAGCAGTGATGGCTTTCAAGAATGGGAAAGCAGTGTTGATTTGCCATTGTGGTTGCCGGGCCAAAAACAACAGCAATTAGCATTATCAGATACGTTATCGGCTGAAATACCTGCCTACCAACAACGTTTATTATTAGATGCTTCAGCAACTGTTCGTTCTACAGTTTGGGCTGTAGTACAGGCTGAAACGAAAGTAAAACAAAGCTATCAAGTTTGGCAGACGGCTCAAAACCTTGAACAAAATGTGGATTCACGAGTTAAAGCAGGCGAATTGGCTGGCACAGAGGCATTATTGGCAAGTAGCCATGCACTGGAAATGCAAAGTCGATACCTACAGGCAAAAGCCGAACTAGATTATGCTTGGAGTAATTATCAAAACTATACCGGCAAAATGTCATTGCCAGAAAAAATTGAAGAAAGCTTATCTGAACAAACGGTTATTAATCAGAAACATCCTTATTTAGCATTATTAGATCAACAAATTTTAACCTTAAGAGCACAACAAGATCTTGCACGTTTTGATGGTGCTGTTAATCCAAACCTATCTTTTGGTTTGCGTCGTGAACGAGACGATTATGATGATGATTATACGAATAGTGTTGGTGTGGGTATTAGTTTTGCCTTAGATGATGAAGTTTATCAAAATCCGAATCTTGCCAATGCCGCGTCAGAACTAGCTGATGCTAATATTGAGCGTCGTCGCATAGAGCGTGAGTTGCAGGATAACTTGTTGCGCCTTAGGCATCAGTTGCACTCAAAACAGCAACAGCTTGAATTAGTTAACAAACAAGACAAAACAGCAAAACAATATTTGTTATTGCAACAACGAGCTTTTGATTTGGGTGAAATTGATTTAGTCAGTCTAATACGAAGCCAGTCTTTAGCAGATGAAGCGGTTAATCATCAAACATCGTTACAAGTTGATATTAGACACGCAGTTGCAACGGTTAACCAGGCTTTAGGAATGATACCTTAAGGAAATATAACAAGCGGTATTATTTCATGCGTTGTGATAGATCTTCCCATAATGATAAACGAGAAGAATCACCAACCCGCTTACCACCACCACGTGCTTTAGCAAGCCACAAACCAGCACCATTAAAACTATAGACCGGCACTAAGTCTTTACGTTGATTAGCCGGTTTAATATCGGTAACAAGATTATCTAATACTAAAGGCACAGAGCGTTTAGTTTCAAAGTAGGTGAGCACCATATGTGCTTGACCAATTTCCACTGCTTTAACGTAGGTTATACGTAGTTTTTCTTCTGAAACACCTAACTGTTTTAAGGTGAAATATTTAGCAATGGAATAATCTTCACAATCACCAGCACCGACAGAAAGCATTTCTATTGGAGTAGCCCAATAATCTTCTTTGCCCCATAAAGCTTGGTCATTGATAAACTGCACATTAGAATTAAAAAAATCATTTACCGTCCGTAACTTTTCTTGTTCTGGCAAATTACGCGAATCAGCAATCAAACTCTGCCAGCTGACAACACGTTCACGAGCATATGCATTATGTTCTTTTTCAATCCGATCAAGTACTGCATCGGTAATATCTAACTGAGCAATTAAAGGCCATGACAAACAAACACAAAGCGCAATGGCAATGTGTTTAAATGTTTTCTTATTAGCCGAAGCAATCATTTTAATAGCTTAGTAATTATCTACTAATGCCAAATAAACCTGATTTTTTCACTGCTTCAAAGTCAACATCGGCAGTCACTCCCTCAGCAAGTACTTTAATTTCCAATAAGGCTGATGCTTCTTGCATAATTTCTAAGAAATCAGCCTTGCTGGCATTGCCCCGGATATCAGAGGTTAGGTCGATAGCTAAACGAACATAATCGATATGTAAGTCTTTCAGCATATCCACCGCAATGATGTCTGAAGAATAACGTTTTAATAGCGTTGTAGCGCCGAAGGATTTCACAAAAATACTAAAGTTAGCAAACTCGGTAAGATCTTTAGCGGCAGAATAAGCAGTCACACTAAAAGCCAGCAATTCGTGTTTTAAGGTACTTAATTCCATTCTAGCCTTGAGCCATGATCTAAAGCTTTCAGATGACACTGAAACCATAGATAGATTAATGGTGACAGGGGTTGAATGCTGCGTACTTTCCATCGAATTAATGATCTTATTAACGATGCACTTATCAAGATCTTCCACAAGGTCAAACTCTTGCGCCATCGAAAAGAAGGTACCAATTGATAGAGCATTACCGTCACTATCCTTCACAACGGTAAAGGCTTCTTCCATCACCTTCACAGGGCTGCTGCCTTGGTGATTATAAGCTTGAGCAGTAAAGGTAACTTCAGGGGTGTTATTGTCGATGCTTGCAACAATGGCCGCTTTCCATTCAAGCTCGGTCATTGAAGTTACGATTTCTTCTTTAATGAAAAAAGCATTGTTGCCAATGTTCTTAGCCTGTTCATAGGCCTCCATCATGGCCGGCGTAAGTTTATTAAATTCACTGGTACGGTCATAACGAGCAATACCAATGTGAACAAGATCTTCAATGCGATAAGAAAGCGCTAATTCACCAATACTTTTTTGAAGTTCCTCAGCCAAACTGGTCATGGCAGTGTTATCCAGTGCCGGGCAAAGTAGAGCAAACTCTGAACCATATAAACGGTAAGCAGTAAGTCCTTCTTGCCCCAAAGACTCAAGTAGATTTGCAAACGCGATTAATAATTCATCAACGGCCTGATTTCCGTGATCTTTTGTAATTTGAGCTAACTCATCAAACTTAATAAACGCGGCATAACCCGATTGCCCTACGGCTAACTGTTGTTTGAAATTATCATTAAAGGTCGATTGATTAAACAGCTTGGTTAAATTGTCACGTTTAAGGTTGTCACTCAACGAATCCAACTTTTTATTCAAACGGGAAATCATGCCGCCAATTTTGTCAGACATGCTGTTCATTGATTTAGCGACACTTTTAACTTCAGATGTCCACGGTAACCTTTTGATAATAGTGAATTTACCCGATGAAATCTCATTCGCTTGTTTCTCAATATCTTTTAATGATTGCAAGGTCACTCTTAATGCAAAGATCAATAAAACAATTGCCGCGAAAAATAAAAGCAAAGAGTAGGTTAAGGTTTCTTTGCCTTGTTGATAGAGCTTTAAATAACCATAACCTGGGTTGCCGCTAATATATAAGGTGCCTGATATATTCCAGCCAGAATTTATTTCAGATACCGCTGTTGCTGTTTTCATCGGCACAACCGTTAATAACCAGTCAGGCACACCATCAACCTTGCCGGGGTTAACTAATTTGATTAAATCTTCACCATCCACATTCACTAAACGCATTTCTCTGTAATAACCAGTATCAAAAATGGCATTCATCATCGTTCTTAGAATCGGATCTTGTTCGTCATCCATATAGGGGCTAAGCGACAAACCTAAAGAGGTTGCGGTGTCCTGAGCATGAATTTCTGATTCAACCTCTAAATAACTTTTGATGTTAGAGATGCTTAATAAAAAGCTGACAGAAAAAACGATAAAGAAAATGAAGGTAATTAAGATTAATAACTGCTTTGACAATGACATTTTACATTCCCCGTTGTGACGGATTGCACAATTACTATTTAAAGAAAAAGCTAATAATTGTTAGCTAAATAGGTTGATTTTAAATAACTTTACAGCATATAAACATAACCATACCGCCTGTTATATCAACAGGCAAGCGATAAATTGTGATTACACCATGAATTAGAAAGCCATCACTAAAAGAGAATCACTAAGATTTATTTACTTGGACAATACAGAAATAATTTAAACTATCGCCAATATTCGCTCAATTGCTGTTTTGTCGTCACACAGTATTATTTTGGAATCCCTTATATGTTATTTGTTTTAGCCCAAATGTCGATATTAATTGCCTGCGGTAGTCTGTGGCAATATATCGCACCAAAACATATTCCAACTTCATCACACCGTCGTGCCTTAACCGACTTAGTGTTTTATATCTTGCTGCCTGCAATGGTTTTAGATGTTATCTGGAATGCACCTTTAGATAGTTCATCACTACAGATTTCATTTTTAGCAGTCTGTGGTTTAATCAGTGGTGTGTCATTAATGTGGGTCGCGACCAAGCTATTAAATACCACCCAAAAACAAACGGGAGCGTTGTTATTAGCTGCTACCTTTCCTAATGCCACCTATTTAGGCCTACCCGTTCTTGATCAAGTCTTAGGCCCATGGTCCAACGTAATAGCATTGCAATACGATTTTTTTGCCTGCACCCCAATCTTATTAAGCTTAGGTTTATTGATGGCCAGACATTACGGTAGCCATAGTGTCGAAGTGCACCCAATCAAAGAGTTATTAAAAGTCCCGCCCTTATGGGCCGTCACCTTCGCTATTACATTTAACTTTCTAGGCATTCCACAACCAGAGTTAGTGCATTCGGGTTTATCAATATTGGCGGGTGGGGTAGTGCCATTAATGCTGATCGCACTCGGTATGAGCATACGCTGGAGTAGTCTTAAAATAAGCTTATTACCACGCATCTTGCCAGTAGCTATCATCAGCTTACTCATCGTGCCTAGCAGTGTATATTTTGTTAGTGGTTTTATTGGCTTGGCAGCACCATTAGCCGAGGCAGCAGTATTAATCGCAGCTATGCCAACCATGGTCTTTGGCATCATTATTTGTGAACGTTACCAACTTGATAGTGAGCTTTATGCCGCAGCCGTCACCTTCAGCACAATATGCAGCTTGGCAACGCTGCCATTATGGTTTTCATTTTTAAGTTAATGTTCACTTAGTTTCTTCTTCTCAATATCCATTTCCGCAAAACTCACATCACAACTAAGTTATTGCCAAATCAGGAATTTTTCCTATACAAGGGCACATTTCTTTTTCCCACAGGAAATGTGTTGAAATTACTAATTCAATCAACATAAATATCAACCTGATACAGTCAATTTCGGGGTAAATAACTCACTACGTCCTCATTCTTAAAGCGTGATGAATGTCTCGCTATTCATAATGTGACTATTGATAATTGTTTTTACCTGCCTTAGATTTCAGCGCAAGAAAAACCTCTCGGTTATCGATGATATGGATGTCGATAATAATTTTTAATGCTGCATTGCTTTGAAGTTATTTTTAGATATGGACACCGGTTTTAATTCTTTTGCCATTACGGCGCTTATTCACCAGCGACTTGCTGGGTTCGAACAGTTTTCCCTCCACCATTTTCATCACGATGAGATTTTTGCCGGTTGCAAACTATCACATTTTGCTAAAACGCTGGCTTTAAGGTTTCTACATCGAGCATTTTCTCCATTTCAATTACTTCAACATGAATTAGTGTGCTTGGTAAAAGGGAAGCGTCCCCTTGTATTACTGCCCCTAGTTTTTTCTGGTTTTTTAGAGAGCGACAAGTTGATATGCAAGAATTAATTAAAGCAATCCGTTACTTTTTTGTTGAAAGCCATATTCGTTGGCTACTGTATATATTGGTAATTGAATATTTTATTGCTACGAATCTGTCGCCGACAATATTAAGTGACTATGCGATAGCAAGTTATTTTGTGGAAAAAATGTCTTTTCTTGATGCGGTACATGTATTTGATAATACGGCGATTCATCCTGAATCGGTTAGCTTTTTTATAGCACTTTCATTTGTATTGCTCATTCCTAAAACCATAAGTATTTATTTTTTTTTACAAAACAACCCATATTCTGAAATGTCACAGCTAGTGATTACCCCTTATACAAAATATAAACCTAGCAGAGCTTTAAAAGCTGGAGAAGGCTTAACTGAAGAAGATGCAAAGACATTGTTAACCGTTGAGAGGTCTATGTTCAGTAGGATTGTCTGGTCGCTATTATCGCTTGGGCTTGCTGCTGGTCTTATCTGGATGTGTTTAAGGATAGGTGTTAGCGATGATAGAAGCCTGATAGTTACCCAGAGAGTCAACCGTTCTATTGGTAATGGTGGTATGGATATGTGGTTATCGCTTAGCACATACAGATTTGTTGGAGCAGCACTGCTCACGGCCGTCAGCCTTTTTATTATCAAGGATTACTATCGGTTTTTTAAAGAATTAATCAATAAAAATTTTTAGAAAAATCAATAGGGTCAGACTGAACCTGCTACATTTTAACGGATACATTAAATAGGCGACACTATAGGCCTAGAATTAAAGGGGACGCTTCCCTTTGTTTGTAAGTGACTGTTATTGCATGCCTTTATTCATAACCGACCTAA
>ENA-ORXI01001097-ORXI01001097.1-sediment-metagenome-genome-assembly--contig:-NODE-1097-length-21617-cov-43.034076_pt1 | contig 21617 bp, 16 predicted proteins | sample MGYA00237861_ERZ511468 | MGnify/ENA primary metagenome ERZ511468 (study PRJEB26299, sample SAMN06266213) | sediment metagenome | isolation source: Hudson Canyon methane seep mesocosm | place...
ACTAAATATTAGTCATTTCTTTATTTTTAAATTTTCCTTGTTTTTTAACTCCTTGATAATTAACTGCTTTTATTTTGGCATTAGACTTGTAAACAATATTGATAACAGGCTGTTAATAAAGCTCTATATTTGATTAGTTTATAAAGGAAGGTAAATATGAAAACTTTGATCGCTACTGCATTAATTATCGCAAGTTCAACAAGCTATGCTCATGACAGTTCTTTTTCTAGTGAGTCATGTAACGTAGATTTAAATGGTGGTGTTAATATTAGCGCCAAAGAAATTACCTTCTCTAAAAATAAATCTCCACTATATACCATTGTTAATAATGACACGCTTGTTGTGAATGGTGAAGAAATCGATTTAACCAATAGCCAGCAATCGCTATTAACAGAATATTCAACAAGTATCCGTAATGTGGTACCTGAAGTGAAAAGTATTGCGCTTGATGCTATCGACTTAGCAATTGACGGAGTTAACCTTGCTTTCAATGAGTTATTAGGTGAAGGGAATAATGTTAGTGCCGATTTAACCACGCAATTAACTACCATCCGTACTGAAGTTGATAGTGAGTTTGACGGCTCAAGAGATTTTTACATTGATGAAGATGGTTTTGCTGGCGATGACTTCTTCGGTGACGATTTTGAACAACGTATTGAAACCGCTGTTGAAAGTACGATTCAAAATTCTATCGGTAGTTTAATGATTGCCGTTGGCCAAGAAATGTTATTCTCGGGCGGTAATATGGATGCCTTTGAAACACGTATGGAAAACTTTGGACAACAAATAGAGCATGAAATGGAGTCGCGTGGGGAAGGGCTAGAAAAACGTGGTGAAGCACTTTGTCAATCAGTGATCATGATTGATGAAATGGAAGAACAATTAAAAGATGAAATTGACGAGATAGCGGGTTTTAACTTCATCACTGCTAGTCAAAAAACATCACATAATGAGACTTAATCTGTCGACTGATTTTTATGATTAAGTGATTACGTTATAATATGATTTTCAATAGAAGCGCTAGGGTTAGTACCTTAGCGCTTTTTATGTACAGGCATCTCGCAGACTTCGTATCTTGAAAGACATTAGTGCATCATTAGGTATCAATGCACTTTAGCGTGTATGTTCGAAACTATATTATCCTTTTTACTGTGTTTTATCGTATTTTTATTGCTAAGGCTGAAACTGCACGTTAAAGTAGCGCCCCAAAATCAGCTGATAGATCACTTATGCACGCAGTTCAACGACTTCATCAATACCGTAAAAGTTTAAGCACGACGACTTATAAGTCGAGAGGGCAGCGAGTGATCCGTTGTGAGCTTTGCCGATTAGCTGAAAAATTTTGTATTTGTTCATTGACGCCGAATGTAGAGTCTAATGCTGGCTTCTTACTCTTAATGTACGATACCGAAGTATTAAAACCGAGTAACACCGGTAAGCTTATTGCTGATTTAATACCAGATACTTATGCCTTTTTGTGGTCAAGAACAGAAGAAAACCCAGAAGTGCTGGCACTGTTAGCCGATCCTATTTGGCAACCTATGATTGTGTTCCCAAAAGACTATGCAGGTGAAGAGCGAGAAATTTTCGATAATGAAGTGGTGCTTTCTTCCGGTAAAAGGCCATTATTTATTATGCTCGATGGTAGTTGGCGCGAAGCGAAAAAAATGTTTCGCCGCAGTCCATATTTACAAAATCTACCTGTTGTGTCATTTACACCTAACGCGCCTGAAAGTGATGCAGAAATAAGCTCTCGATATCAAATTCGTGTGGCAGCAAATAATACTGAGCTAGCGACCGCCGAAGTTGCTGCACAGGTTTTAGCGCTGACAGGAGAGCAAACCAATGCTAATTTGCTCGACTTATGGTTTGATGTTTTTAGTTATGAATATCAAAGAGCGGTTTGCCAAGGAAATAAAGGCAATCCTAATGCGGTTGCTGATTACATGGCATTTACTAAACAACATGATATTGTGTTAGCCAAAGATTTAGCTATCGCGAATATCGAAGATTTAACGAAGAAATAAAAGCTATAAGCTTTACTTTAAATGTATGAAAACACTGCAGCTTAAGTAAAACTAATTTATAATAACGCACACAATAGAAATGAGGTTAATTTATGAAAATATGTGGTGTTGAGTTAAAAGGTAACGATGCAATTATTTGTATCATGTCAAAAGAAAATGGGTTGTACGACATACCTAAAACGCGCGTACAGAAAATTAGCCTTGTTGATGCTGGTGATGCCGAAGAAGTTCAGTACTTCCAAGCGACTTTTGCAAAGTTAATGGAAGACTACAAAGTTGATAAAGTTGTTATTAAAGGCCGTGCACTAAAAGGTAAGTTTGCGGGTGGTCCTGTTGGCTTTAAATTAGAAGCCGCTATTCAATTAATCAAAGATTTACCTGTAGAAATCCTTGCTGGTACATTTATCAAAAAAGCATTAACACGCAGCCAAATTGATATTGATTTTCGTGATACTGGTTTAAAGCAATATCAACAACCTGCATTTGAAACGGTGTTTGGCTTTTTTGAAGGTAGTATGTACCTACAATAGCATGAGTTGGTCTTCACTTAGCTAATAAGTTGGTTAATAAGATAATAAAAAGGGTCGCTAGTTAGCGCCCCTTTTTGCATTCTAGGTAAAAAATAATTACTTAGTACTTAAGCCACGACGTTCAATAAGTGCTTCGACTTTTGGATCTTGACCTCTGAAACGACGGTACATTACTGTTGGATCGTCAGTTCCACCGCTTTCCAATACATGTTTACGGTAAAGCTCAGCCGTTTTTTGATCAAATATGCCATTTTCTTTAAATGCTAACCAAGTGTCAGCGTCATAAATATTTGACCAAATATAGCCATAATAACCTGCAGAATAACCACCCGCGAAGATATGCGAGTAGTAACCGGTTTTATATCTAGGAGCAATTTGCTCAATTAAACCAATTTCTTTTAAAACGTTTTTCTCAAAACTATTAGCATCTTGTAATTCAGCTGTTTCAAGTGAATGCCAGCTCATATCAAGTAGTGCAGCGGCTAAATACTCAGTGGTACCAAACCCTTGATTAAATTTACCTGAAGCTTGAATTTTCTCCACTAATTCTTGTGGAATAACTTCTCCCGTTTCGTAATGCTTAGCAAAGTTTGCTAAAACTTCTGGCTCTGTCATCCAGTTTTCCATTACTTGTGAAGGGTATTCAACGTAATCACGTGGTAATGCGGTGCCTGTTTGTGAACGATAATAGCCGTCGGACAATAAACCTTGAATAGCATGGCCAAATTCATGGAATAGGGTAGATGCTTGATCAAAAGTTAATAATGTTGGTTTATCACCTATTGGTTGAGGGTAGTTAAGTACATTGTAGATAATAGGCGTAACGTCTTCGCCATTCATTTTAAATTGTTTGCGGAAGCTACTCATCCAAGCGCCGCCACGTTTACTTTCACGTACGTAGTGGTCAACCATAAAAATACCTATGTAGCTGCCGTCACGATCTGAAACTTCAAATGTGCGTACATCTTCATGGTATTTCGGTAAGTCGAATCGCTCTTTAAAGGTAACACCCCATAATTTTTCTGCGGTATAAAAAACACCTTGCTGGGTCGCTTCTAGAGAAAAATAAGGCTTAGTTTCGGCAGCATCGATATCAAATCGTTGCTTACGAATTTTTTCTGAGTAGTACCACCAATCCCATGCGGCAACGGTAAATTTACCGCCTTCAGCATCAATCATTTTTTGAATATCTGCTGTTTCTTCTTTAGCACGCTCAAGTGCTGCTGGCCAAACTTTGTTTAGTAAGCTAAATACGTTTTCAGGCGTTTTAGCGGTAGCATTTTCAAGCACAAAATGAGCATGCGTTTTGTAGCCTAAAAGTTGCGCTTTTTGGTAACGTAGGCTCGCCATTTCACTAGCGATAGCCTGGTTATCGTTCGCATTGCCATTGTTGCCGCGCATGGTGTAGCCTTTATAAATAGTTTCGCGCAGCTTACGGTTTGTTGAATAAGTTAAAAATGGATTTTTACTTGGACGGTGAGTTGTAAACACCCATTTACCTTCATGACCACGGGCTTTAGCTGTTTCAGCTGCCGCAGCAATAATATCATCAGGTAAACCGTCAAGATCATTCTTATTATCAATAACCATCTCGAAGGTGTTTGTTTCTGCTAAGAGGTTTTCACCAAACTTCAAACTTAAACCACTGAGCTTTTCATTCAACTCACGTAATTTCAATTTATCTGCATCATTAAGGTTAGCACCACCTCTTACAAAGCTTTTGTAAGTTTTTTCTAGCAGAAGCTTTTGATCTGTACGTAATTCAAGTTGCTCTTTTCTATCATAAACCTGTTTAACGCGTTGGAATAATGCATCATTAAGCGCAATGTCATCGCCTAAAGCTGAAAGCTTTGGTGAAATTTCTTTCGCGATAGCACGCATCTCTTCATCTGACATTGAGCCAGTTAAACCGTAAAAGGTATTGCTTACTTTATTTAGGAAGTTGCCTGATTTTTCCATTGCAACAATGGTATTTTCAAATGTAGGGCGAGATCTAACTTTTGTCAGCGCTGAAATTTCCAGTTTACTCTGTTCTATTCCATGATAAAAAGCAGGTAAGTAGTCGCTTTTTTTAATTTTTTCAAATGGCGGAATACCGTAAGGTGTATCGTATTCGGCAAAGAATGGGTTATTGGCGGTGTTTTGAACCGCTTGTTCAACTTGTGTAACGTTTGCAGGAGCATTGTTTTGCTGACAACCAGCTAAAGCGATGGCAACTGCAAGAGGCGCTAAATAACGAGTTTTCATTAAATTACCTTTTTGGTCTATATCCAAATGGATGCGAAGGTTTATTCAATGCGATAGTTTGTATAGATCGCAAAGAAGCTTGCATTTATTCTATGTTGCATAAGGCGTTGGTACAAGAGCATGAAATACAAATTAGGATGAGTGGCTAGTAATTGACGTTCAAATATCGCGAAACTGAAATTTACGGATAGTGAGCCACGTAATGTCAAAACTCATTACTAGTTGAGGAGGGGTAATAAAGTTGCTTTTCATTTATCTTTTTGGCTATAAGTTTAGCATTCATACTAAAATAGGAAGTACTAGACAAAGCTGGTTATATTTTTATATATTGATTTACGATGGTTTTCGTATATTAAAAAGAGCTGAATCGTAACTGTACTGAATGATAATAGTGAGTTTTAAGGGCAATTGAATAGAAGGATTTTGTGATGATAAAAGTAAGTTGGTTTGTTGCTATTTGTTTGGTGGCCACTTTAGGTTGCACTAGCGTTGATAACAAACATGCAAAGAAAATTGCTGTCCCATTGAATACAAGCCTATTTAAAGCTGTAACTCCTATTGTTTCAGAACAAGAATTATATGTACTCACAAAGCCGCAGAGAAAATATTTTTTAGACTTTCATCGTCAGCAAACTAGTAAGGGATATTCATCTCATGAGGGGATTCAGCGATTTATTGAAAGTAAACTAAGTAACTTTACATATTACGGTAAGACTTATACCGCTAGCCAAGCAATGTCTAACAATAGTGGCAATTGCATGAGTTTGGCAATATTGACTACCGCTCTTTCTCGGCTTGTTGATGTTGAGATGGACTATCGTAAAATGCACTCTTTACCTATGTATGAAAAACATGGCAATGTTATTTTGTCATCTAGTCATGTGCAATCCTTACTGTATAAACCGAATTTCGAGCCAGAAGAAGGCTATTTTTATATTAACCGTCCTGCCATTGTCATCGATTATTTCCCCCAAGAAGGCAATATTCGATCTAAAATAGTCGACGAAAATCAATTTCTAGCAATGTATTATGTTAATAAGGCCGCGGAGCTATATATTGACCATGATTTTGATAACGCATTCTCTTATGCGAAAGAAGCATACCGTCTAGATAATGAAAGTGCTTCAGCAATGAACTTATTAGCTTTGCTGCATAAGAAAAAGGGTGATGAAGTTAGTGCAGAACGCTTGTACCTTGCTGCAATTGAAAGCACTGATACTAATGTCAGTGTTTTAGATAACTATGTTAATTTATTAAAAAGTCAAAATAGATTTGAAAAAGCTCAGAAGGTTAAAAAGCAAATTGAAAGTATCTACGACCCTAATCCATACCATTGGCTTGAGAAGGCACAATTAGCTAGATATCAAAACGAATATGCTGATGCAGAACGCTTTTATCGTAAAGTTATTAAGCTCGCACCTTATGTCAAGCAAGCCTATCTAGAATTACATGAAGTGTACTTATTGCAAGATAAAAAACATCAAGCCATTGCTAATTTGCAGCAGTCTTTGCTTTGGCTACATGAGCCAAAGCAAAAAAAGAAGTATAAAAAGCAACTTTATCAGTTGAGCCAGGCTATTTAACAATCTCTTTAACGGCAAGCTCTAATCGTGGGTCAGATATATCCGAACTAGTTGATTTAAATACTACTTGGTTATCTTTATTAATAAAAAATGTTGTAGGCGTGCCTTTTACGCCATAACGCATTGCGACTTCATCGCCATTTACTGCGGTGATAAAGTTATAACCACGAGATGCTATTTCATCTTGTGGTAATGCGCCATCATCTTCATTAAAGCTAATCGCGACAATTTTTACGCCTTGGTCTTGATATTGTTTTTCAAGCTCTACGAGTTTCGGTTGTAACCTTTTACAATACGGACACCATGTTGCCCAAAAATGCAAAATAATGGCTTGTCCTTGAAATTGTGTTGAAGAAATCACTTCACCTGATTGAGTCTTTAATTGCCAAGCTGGTGCTATTGGTGCTGTAACCGGTTGGGCAGTTTCATGAGCAGAAATGTTCGATGATATTAGCGGTAATAAGATTAACAAGAAAAGAGAAGCTAAACGTTTTGTTTGATTTTTAAATATATTCAACAAGGTCACCATAGATAAATGATTGGGTTAGTGAACTTGACCTGCCAATCATCTATCTGGTTTCAATTTTATTTATTTTAAATTACTTCACCGAGTTTTGAAGCGCTATGGTTGGCATCAGCTAAGATAGAAACTGCAGCTTTAGCGGCAATCATCATGGTAGGCGCATTTGTATTGCCACTCACTAAGGTTGGCATAATAGAAGCGTCAACTACTCTTAATTTATTAATGCCGTGGACCTTTAATTGCTCGTCAACAACTGCAAGTTCGTCTTGACCCATTTTACATGTGCCGACCGGGTGGTAAATGGTATTACACTTATTTTTTAGAAACTCGTGTATTTCCTGATCTGAGATGCAATTATCATCAGGAAAAATATATTTAACGTGCGCGTTGGATAGTGGCGGGGTAGAAAGAATGTTTTTAGCAATCTTCACTGCCTTGATCATAGTATTTATATCATCTTGATGATCTAGCATATTCATATGAATACGAGGATGATGGTTAACTTTATTGCTATTTAAAGTGATAGTGCCACGGCTTTTAGGTCTTAACAAACAAACATGCATGGCAATACCATAAGTGCAAAGTAACTTATGGTTTCTACCATGATCGTCCATAGCCGCAGGTACGAAATGTAATTGCAAATCAGGCTCGGTTAATGATGGCTCTGACTTGATAAAACCACCACTTTCAGCAACAACGGTAGTGAGCAAGCCTTGGCGCTTTTTAAAGAATTTCATTGATTCTTTAATAGCCCACCAAGCAGATTTTGGACGATAAGCTAACACGTTTGTTCTTTTATGTTCAGCAACGCTAAGAATATCAACATGATCTTGCAAGTTTCTCCCTACGCCTTCAAGTGGGTGAATCACATCAATATCGTGTCGGTTTAATTCTTCGACAGGCCCCACCCCTGATAACATTAGCAGTTGCGGTGAATGAATAGCACCAGCGCTTAAAATGACTTCATTATTTGCACGAATAGATTGCATTTTGCCTTTGTGCTTAAAGCTAACACCTGTTGCGGCTTTATTCTCAATAAGAATTTTATCAACTTGTGTTTGCGTGATGACCGTTAAATTCGTTCTAGTTAGGTTCGGCGTTAAAAATGCTTTTGCGGCGCTATGCCTTAAGCCATTTTTTTGTGTAACTTGAAAGTAGCCTATACCTTCTTGAGTAGCACCATTGAAGTCATTGTTTTCGGGATAACCAGCGGCAATGGCAGATTGAATGAATTCTTCATTAATGGCTGGTTTTGAAACTGAGTCAGCAACATTTAATGACCCATTTATACCGTGATATTCGTCAGCACCGCGTTCTTGGTGTTCTAGTGCTTTAAAGTAGGGGAGAACTTCATCATAACTCCATCCTTGATTTCCAAGGCTGTGCCAATGGTCATAATCTTGTTTTTGTCCACGAACATAAAGCATGGCATTAATTGAACTACTACCACCTAATGCCTTTCCTCGAGGAGTGTATATTTCTCGGTTATTTAAAGTTGCTTCTCGCTGAGAATTAAATTGCCAATTGAGAGTACGATCGCGCATTAAGCCGATAATGCCGATAGGGAGGTGGATTAACCAACTTTTATCTTCTTTGCCTGCTTCAAGTAAGCAAACCGAATAATTACCGCAGGCTGATAACTTATCAGCTAATACACAGCCCGCAGAGCCACCACCAACAATTACATAATCAAACGTTTTCACACCAATACCTTAATTAAATTTTTATTATTATCATTTTAACAAGTCAGACCACTATGATATAAAAAAGTCATTTATTCAAGTGTGAAAATTATGCACTACTGAATGCTAATATCTTTAATATTTACTTGTTGTACTTCACCATATTTAGCAACAACATCAATCAATTCAGAGGCTTTACCAATAATAACAGTTTGCAAATTATCTTTTGGAAAGTACTTATTAATAAGTTGCTGAGTTTTAGCAATAGTTAATGAATTAACTTGCTGTTCAAAGGTATTGATATAGCTTTCATCAAAGTTATAGCTATACATTTGTCCCAATAGGTTGCTCAAATCTTGTGAAGTTTCAAATTTTGGTGGGAATTTTCCTTTTACATAGGCTTTTGCTGAAGCTAGTGTTTCTTCATCAATGCCTTGCTCCCATAAGCGATCATAGGTTTTTAAGGCGAGATCAATTGCTTCTACCGTTGTTGCCGTTTTAGTAAAGCTTGATATGGCGAAGCTGCCTGACTGGCTATAATAAGTGAAGTTACTTCTGGCGCCATAGGTTAACCCGGAATTAACTCGTAACTCATCATTCAACCAAGATGTAAAACGAGCACCTAAAATAGTATTGATCACAGATATGCCGACTAAATCAGGTGTGTTACGTGCAATACCAAGTCCGCCAATGGTAAATGTTGATTCAATGGCGTCTTCCTTATTAACTAACAATACGTTTGCTTGTGTTAAAGGCTTTGGCTGCATAATTGCTACAGCTTCTAAATCAGCATGATTTTGCCATTTTGAAAAAAGCATTTTAACTTGTTTTAACATTTCAACACTTTTAAAGTCACCAACGATGACGATAGCTGCATTTTTTGGTTGATACCATTGCTGGTGAAATGCCTTAATATCCTTCAGCTTAATTTTGTCAATCGACGCTGTATTGCCTTGCGTTATTGCATTGTAAGTCGAATTGGCAAAAACCATTTCTTTAAAGTAATTATTAATCACTGATTTTGGACTTTCTTTACTTTGTTCTAATGCTAATAAATGTTGCTTCTTCTTTTTATTAAACTCTTCTGCTGAAAATTTAGGACTAGTAACAATGTCTTTTAACAATTTCAACATCACTCGTTGATCTTTTTTAGCGAATGAACTTTCTACAAAAGATGATTCGCTGCCTGCAGAGGCAGAAATATTTGCACCAATAAAGTCTACAGCCTCGTTAATTTGAGCCTTCGATTGTTGTTCAGTGCCTAAAGGTAAGCTTTCTGCTGTTAAATAAGCTAATCCAGCGATTGAATCATTAATCGCTCCGGCTTTAATAACAATGTTTACATCGATGAGTGGTACTTCGTGTTGTTCCATTAAATATACAGTTAAACCATTATCTAAAGTGATTTTTTGATATTCAGGCAGTGTGTAACTTGCTTTAGCTTGTGAAGCTACAAGAGCAAAACTGGCGATAGTTAAGCTGCTTAATAAGTTATAAATCCGCATCGTTGCTGTCCTTTTCAGAAGATAAAATACCGACAGTGCGGTTTGATTTTACTAAGTATTTTTTGGCGACTCTTTGAAGGTCGGCAACCGTTACTTTGTTATAGTCTTGTGGTGCTGAAAATAATTTATTGTAGTCACCAAAGTAAAGTTCGTATGAACCTATGGTATTAGCTTTTCCATTAATCGTTGCCATAGTACGGTAAAAATTGACCAACTTTGTATTTTTAACTTTTTCAAGCTCTTGTGCTTCAACACCATTTTTAATAATGCTATTCACTTCTTTTACTAGCGCTTTTTTCAATTTTTCAGCACTAACGTCTTTTGCTGCAACGGCGTAAATATAAAACAAGTTTGGATCAATGCTTTCAGGTAAGTAAGTAAATAAGTCACTGGCAACTTGTTGCTCATCAATTAGGGATTTATACAAGCGTGAACTTTGGCCTGTCGCCAAAATATCGTTAAGAATATCTAAGGCATAATAATCTTCATGTTGTGTATTCGGTACGTGATACGCCATCATGATGTTTGGTGTTGTTACTGAAGCTTTGTGAACATAAACAGTGCGTTCACCTTTTTGTTCAGGCTCTACTGTATGCACTTCTCTAGGAGGTGCTTGTGCGGGAATAGGCTCAAAATATTTTTGAGCTAGTTTTTTTACTTGTGCTGTAGTGACATCACCAGCAATAACAACAACGGCATTATTGGGAGCATAATAGGTGGCATGATATTGTTTTAAATCTTCCAAACGCCAGTTTTCAATATCTGAAGCATGCCCGATAACGGACCAACTATAAGGATGAGCCCTAAATGCTGAACCTTTGACTTCTTGCCAAATTGCTCTGAAGTTTGAATTTTCTAACCCTGTGGTACGTTCTGATGAAACTACACCACGCTCACTATTAACACTTTTTTTTTCAATGGCTAAATTCGCAATGCGGTCAGCTTCTAAGTCAAAAATGGTTTCTATTGACTCCGTAGGGAACCAATTAGTATAAACAGTTAAGTTTTCGCTAGTATAAGCGTTGTTTGAGCCGCCTGCGGCTTCCATCGTACGATCAAACATTTTTGGGCCATACTTTTCTGCGCCATTAAACATCATGTGCTCAAAAAAATGTGAAAGGCCAGTAATACCAGGTACTTCATTTCGAGAGCCAACTTTCCAAAATAAATACATATTGGCGTTTGGAATAGATTTATCTTCCAAGACAATAATCTTCATACCATTTTTAAGGGTGAAGGTATTAACATCTTCTGCGGTGGTTATGGCGTAACTAGCTGCCGAAAAACAAAAAAGTAACAGTGTTAGTCGAATCACTGCCGATTTTAATTTAGTAAGATTCACAGGTTAACTCCAATTAGCCTATAGGTACTTTAAAGGTTAATGGTATGTTAATGGTGATGTTTTTACTAGCTGCAATTAATTTAATATGCTTTGTTTTTTCTATTCTTCTTTCATTAATATTTGTTGCCTGCTTATATTGTGCATTATTTATTTTAATCAATAAAAAAGGCTAAACTAATGTTTAGCCTTTGATGAAATTAAATGCAATTAAACTAAAACATTTAGCTTAATGCCACATTAAGCCCTAATTTAATCCAAGTACTTTTTTGCCCTGGTTAAAGGTGATGTCTACTGGAATATTAGCTGTTTCTAAGCTCGCCAAGTCGCTAGCTAAATCAAACTTTATTACGCCACTTTCAGCAACGAGTTTATCAACACCTTGATAATCACCATTCCCTTGCAAAGTTAAAATTAGCTCAGACAAAGAATCAATTGCGGCAGTCATTTTTTCAACATTAACTGTGTATAAACCTTGCTCATTGCGTGTAAAAGCGCCTTGCTCGGCAAAGTAGTTGAACCTTACCATATTTGCTTTACCGTGCGCTGAGCTAGCACCAAAACGTACAGAGCGGAATATACCTGTTAAGAATGTGGTGTAGTAGTCTTCTAACGTACCTTCAGTGATAACGTTTTTAGCAAGTAATTGACGTACCATGTAAAGCCCTAGAATATCAGCTTTACCTTCTTCTAATGCTGAGGCATGTTCCTTTAATGACTGACGTACCGTACCTTTGTCATTAATGGTATTTTTAATACCTAAGCCGTGTGCTACTTCATGAAACATAGTATTTGCGAAGAATGCGGTAAAAGTTACGTTTTTACGTTGCTCTGGCACGATTAACGTTTCAGAAATAGGTGTCATGATCGCATCGAATTTTGCTCGCATTGCGTTTTTCAATTGTAAACGACGAGTACCTTTCTTTAATTGTACATGTTCATCGTTTGGCAAGTTAATCGCGATGGTTTTACCACCGGAATTTGAATGCCCTGCATAGTAAATAACGTCATAAGCATTTAAGTCAGCATCAGATCCCGGTACTTCTGCTTTATATTTTTTACTTACTGGTAAGCCACGTTGCAGCTCAGGCAAGTATTCAGCATATTTAGCAAGTTTTTCGCTCCAAGACATATCTTTAATTAACACATATGATTCAAATGCAGCTCGGTAGCCAAACAGTTGGTCTTCATAAGTTTCAATTGGTCCAATAACAATATCAATTGGGTTATTCTTCATGTCCATCCAAGCAAAGTCTGATGCTTGAAAGTCATCTGTGCGTATCGCTTTAGCACGCATGTTAAGATAGGCAGCAAATTCTTTATCGTCTGCCAAGGTTGATGCTTTCTCAAGAATAACCGCGATACGATTGATTTCATCAGCGTAAGCTTCTGAAAAGGCAATTGTAGTTAATTGACCATTTTCATTACGACGTACTAATGAGTACAAGCCATTTTTATCTTCGAATGTCGCTTGTTCAAATTCTGCTTTAGTCATATCTGCAGGGTAAAATTGCGCGCCATGATTTTTTTCAGCAGTATTAGTTAAAAATGCTTTGTCGCCATTTAATCGATCCCAAGGACCATAATTAATACGGGCAAATTCACGTACTTTCACATCAGTGATTGAAGCAAGAAAAGCTGCTTTGTCTTGGCCGAATGCTTGTTGCCAGAAAAGATTGTCGATGATGTCAGATGCTTCAATAAGCAGCGATAACATCTGCTTTTGATTACTTGATAAATGTGAAAGGTCAGCACTTAATGTCACCGTTTTATAAATGTCTAAACGGTTTTGATATTCGGGCAGCAAATTAACAGCTGAAGGTTTGGTGGTTTCATTATTATCACCACAAGCTGATAAAGCACTCGCAACTAATAGTACGGATGCAATTTTTGAAAGTTTCATGTCGTGTCTCTCTTATTAAATATCGGCTAGAGACTAACAAAACCACTGACAAGCGCAAGGTATTAGATCAATAAAATGAAAGGTTAGGTGATTTTTAGACATAAAAAAACCGGCATAAGCCGGTTTTTTAATTCTTTACAAAAATTAAAGCGCTTTAATTGCAGCGTTCAAACGACTCTTACTACGAGCAGCTTTATTTTTGTGAATAAGACCTTTGCTTGCATAACGATCGATGATCGGTGCAGCAGCAGCAAATTCTGTAGATGCTTTTTCTTTGTCACCGGCTTCGATAGCAGCAATTACTTTTTTAAGTAATGTACGCATCATTGAGCGACGGCTTGCATTGTGTTGACGGCGCTTTTCAGATTGTAATGCGCGCTTCTTAGCAGACTTTGAGTTAGCCAAGGTGAACTCCTAAAATTGAATAAATATTGCCTAAATTTAAGGCGACGAAATATGCCTGTTTTTAACTGGTTTGTCAAACAATTTACTGCGTTAATTTGACAGCTCGGATAATTACCCGTTTGTATAAATAAAACCAATGGTGAGCATTCTAAAGTTTTTAATTGTAACTTGGAAGTAAAACTAACGCCTTAATGCTATTAAATGCTTGTTTATCAAATTATAAAAGCCTCATAATATGAACAAGTGCTAATTATTGGCTTATATCCGAACTATTTAGCATTAAAATGAGCATTAAAAAATTAAAATATAACTAAAAGTTATTGATCAATTAGGGTTGAATCGTTTGAGTAAAAAGTTAATTAAGTCGGGAATTATTGTAAGTGCAATGACATTGATTTCGCGTGTTTTAGGCTTAATAAGAGATGTGATTATTGCCAACGTTTTGGGAGCTAGTGCATCAGCAGATGTATTTTTCTTCGCGAATAAAATCCCTAATTTTTTTCGTCGTTTATTTGCAGAAGGTGCATTCGCACAAGCCTTTGTGCCTGTGTTGAGCGAATATCATACGCTTGATGAAGAAAATGGCTTGTCAGTAAAAGAAGGTGAAACACGTAAACTTATTGCGCAAGTGTCAGGTACTTTAGGGGTAATTATTACCTTAGTGACTTTATTTGGCATGATTGCATCACCTGTTTTTGTTGCGCTGTTCGGACCCGGTTGGTTTTTAGAGTGGCTAAATGGTGGCTCAGGTAGTGAAAAGTTTGATTTAGCCAGTACCTTATTAAAAATTACCTTTCCGTACCTTTGGTTTGTCAGTATTACTGCATTATCAGGCGCAATTTTAAATACCTACGGTCGTTTCGCTGTGTCAGCATTCACGCCAGTTTTATTAAATGTAGGTGTTATTGCTTGTGCGATTTATTTGGCACCTTTTATGGATGATCCTGCTTTTGCTATCGCATGGGGAGTATTTTTAGGTGGTTTTTTACAGTTTGCTTTTCAATTACCATTTCTTTATCGCGCTGGGGCGTTAGTTAAACCAAAATGGGCATGGAGCGCGCCGGGTGTAACTAAAATTCGTAAGCTGATCCTTCCTGCCTTGTTCGGCGTCTCCGTTACTCAAATCAATCTACTACTTGATACGATTATTGCCAGTATGCTGATCACCGGTTCAATCAGTTGGTTATACTATGCTGACCGTTTATTAGAGTTTCCTTTAGGGTTATTTGGTATTGGTATCGCTACAGTAATATTGCCTAGCTTATCAAAACTACACACCAAAAAAGATAACCGAGAGTTCAGTGAGACGGTTGACTGGGGGCTGAGAATTGTCTCTTTATTTGGCTGGCCAGCGCTTGCTGGATTAATGGTGCTTGCGCAACCGATCATTATGATTTTATTTATGCGCGGTGAGTTCGACCAACATCAAGTATTGCAGGTATCCTACGCGTTATATGCTTACCTTGCAGGCTTATTAAGCTTTATGTTTATTAAAGTACTCGCGCCGGCATACTATTCTCGTCAAGATACCAAAACACCAGTTAAAATTGCGATTAAAGCGATGGTAGCCAACATGGCTTTTAATATTATGTTGGCACCGTACTTTGGTTATGTAGGCTTGGCTATTGCTACAACGTTATCAGCAACTTTAAATGCAATGATGCTCTATCATGGTTTAAAATCCGCCAATGTTTTTCAGTTATCGAAAAAAACCTGGTGGTTTATCACCCGCTTGATATTTTCGGCTATTGTCATGGCGTTAGTGGTTTATTACTTATCGCCAGCATTTGAATTTTGGCTATCGTTAAGTTTCATTGAGCAAGTAGTGAAACTTATTATTTGTATTACCGCAGGTATGCTTAGCTATTTTGTATGTTTATTATTATTAGGTATTCGAATTTCTGATATCAAAATCTCGCAAAATAACTCGCACTAAGGGCTGATTCTTATTGCTTACTGATATATAATTCGTCAGTTTTTATTCTTTTATGATTTATCGATAGCTAGCGATGGTTGGCATTAGGGTTTATTAAGTTCATGCAATTAACACGTGGCATTCACAATATGCATATAAATGACGATAAAAATCGTCAAGGTTGTGTGTTAACCATAGGCAATTTTGATGGTGTGCATTTAGGTCACCAACAAGTGATTTCAGCCTTAGTTAACAAGGCCGAAGAACTAAATTGTGAAGCAGCTGTTTTAGTTTTCGAACCGCAACCTCAAGAGCTGTTCTCACCAGAAACTGCCCCTGCTAGACTTTGTCGATTACGTGATAAATATGCTTTGTTGAAAAACTTAGGTGTTGATCGATTAATTTGTATCAATTTTAATAAAAAATTTGCTAGTCTAAGCGCCGAAACTTTTATTGAAGAGTTACTGGTTAAACGCCTAGCAATAAAGCATTTAATTGTTGGTGATGATTTTCGTTTTGGCAAAAATCGTCAAGGCAATTTTTCAATGCTGAATATGGCGGGCGAAAAACTAGGATTTTCGGTAACTGATACGACTAGCCATAAATTAGCTGGTTGTAGAATTAGCAGTACCGCAATAAGAGAAAAACTAGAGCAAGATGATTTAGCGGGTGCAGAAACCATGCTAGGTCGTGCATACTCAATTATTGGTAAAGTATTTCACGGTGATAAGCGTGGCCGAGAAATGGGCTTTCCTACAGCAAATATAAGATTAAAGCGTCGTGTATCACCTGTTGCAGGCGTATATGCGGTGCAGGTTAAAAGCCAATTTGGTAAGCACTTTGGTGTTGCTAATATAGGTTCAAGACCAACTGTTGCTGGTATAAGGCAACAATTAGAAGTACATATTTTTGATTTTGATAACAATTTGTATGGTGCAGTCATTGAGGTAGTGTTGTTAAAAAAACTCCGCAGTGAACAAAAGTTTGGCTCGCTAACTGAACTAACACAGCAAATTGCGATAGATACAGAGCAGGCCCGCACCTTTGTGCAAAACTTAGCTTAATTTGAATCAGTTAAGAAAACATTACCCAACACTAGTTGATATATTAGTGAATACGACAACGGATATTTATTTTAATGAGTGATTATAAACAAACCCTAAATTTGCCAGCAACTTCTTTTGCGATGAAAGGAAATATGGCGAATCGTGAACCGAATATGCTAAAAGAATGGGCTGAAAAAGATTTATACGGTCAAATTCGAGCTGCAAAAAAAGGTAAAAAATCATTCATTTTGCATGATGGACCTCCTTATGCAAACGGTAATATTCACATTGGTCATGCGGTTAATAAAATCCTTAAAGATATTATTGTTAAATCAAAAACATTGTCTGATTTCAATGCGCCATACGTGCCAGGTTGGGATTGTCATGGTTTACCGATTGAATTAATGGTTGAAAAGAAAGTAGGTAAGCCGGGCCATAAAGTTTCTGCTAGTGTCTTTCGTGAAAAGTGTCGTGAATATGCCGCTAAACAAGTTGATGGTCAACGTGATGATTTCAAACGCTTAGGTGTTTTTGCGGATTGGGATAAACCTTACCGTACTATGGATTTTGACACTGAAGCGAACATTATTCGTTCACTAGGCAAAATTGCTGAAAATGGCCATTTACATCAAGGTTTTAAACCTGTGCATTGGTGTACAGATTGTGGTTCATCTTTGGCTGAAGCTGAAGTGGAATATAAAGATAAGCAATCACCAGCCATTGATGTGAAGTTTACCGTTGTTGAGCAAAGTGTTGCCGATAAATTTGATCATCCTGAAAATCATGAAGGTGAAGGTGAGATTTCGGTTGTTATTTGGACCACAACACCGTGGACATTACCAGCTAACCGTGCGGTTTCATTACATGCTGATGTTGAATATACCTTAGTACAATGTGAAACAGAGCAGGGTAAAGAGCGCTTAATTTTAGCGTCAGATCTTGTTACTTCTTGTATGGACCGTTTTGGTATTACTAAATATCACGCATTAGGTTTTTGTAAAGGTGCCGAATTAGATTTAGTACAACTTCAACATCCATTTTATGATTTTACCGTGCCGGTTATTTTAGGTGAGCATGTAACGACTGATTCAGGTACAGGTTGTGTGCATACAGCTCCTGGTCACGGTGTAGAAGATTTCGAGGTTGGCAAACTTTACAACTTAGAAGTGGCTAACCCTGTTGGGGCAAATGGTGTTTATTTAGATGACACTGAATTGTTTGCTGGTCAGCATGTGTTTAAAGCTAATGCCAATGTTGTTGAAACCTTAAAAGAACATGGCAAGCTGGCGCATCATCATGCATTAGAACATTCTTACCCGCATTGCTGGCGCCATAAAACGCCATTAATTTTCCGTGCGACGCCGCAGTGGTTTATTAGCATGGACAACAAAGGTTTGCGTAAAGACTCGCTTAACGAAATTGAGAAAACGCAGTGGATCCCTGATTGGGGTCAACGTCGTATTGAGTCTATGGTTGAAGGTCGTCCTGATTGGTGTATTTCACGCCAACGTACCTGGGGCGTGCCAATGGCATTATTTATCCACAAAGATACCGGCGCATTGCATCCGCGTAGCATTGAATTAATTGAAACGGTAGCAAAGCGTGTTGAAGCAAAAGGCATTCAAGCATGGTTTGATCTTGAAGCAGCAGAGCTTATTGGTGATGACGCACAAGAATACGTTAAAGTTGCTGATACCTTAGATGTTTGGTTTGATTCAGGCACAACCCATTACTCAGTGGTGAATGCCCGTGAAGAATTTGATGGCATTGCTGATTTATACCTTGAAGGCTCAGATCAACATCGTGGTTGGTTTATGTCGTCAATGATTTCTTCAGTTGCCATGACCAGCCAAGCACCATATAAACAAGTGCTAACTCATGGTTTTGTGGTTGACGCTAAAGGTCATAAAATGTCTAAGTCATTAGGCAACGTTATCACGCCAAAAGAAATCACTAATACTTTAGGTGCTGATATTTTGCGTTTATGGACAGCGTCAGTTAACTACACGCAAGAAATTACCGCGGGTGATGAAATATTTAAGCGTCAAGCAGATGCTTATCGTCGTATTCGTAACACCTCGCGCTTTTTATTATCAAACTTAAACGGCTTTGATCCGAAAACAGATTCAATTGCTTTTGATGATATGGTGGCACTTGATCGCTGGGCAGTAGATAAAGCCGCGCAACTACAAGCAGAAATTATTGCCGCATATGACGAATATGAATTCCATGTGGTTGTACACAAGTTAATGAACTTTTGTACCACTGAACTTGGTGGTTTCTACTTAGATATTATTAAAGACCGTCAATACACAGCGAAAGAAGACAGCGTAGCTCGTCGTTCATGTCAAACGGCGATGTACTTAATTGCCGAAGCGATGACTCGTTGGATGGCGCCTATTTTGTCATTTACCGCACAGGAAATTTGGCAAGCATTGCCAACACCAGCAGGTGAAGCTCGTGAAGAGTTTGTTTTCACTGGTGTTTGGTTTGACGGCTTACCAAAAACAGCAACAACCAGTGCTTTAAATAACGACTATTGGAATGAGCTTTTATTAGTACGTACAGAAGTAAACAAAGCACTAGAAAATGCCCGTAAAGAGAAGCAAGTGGGTAAAGCGCTTGAAGCGGCAGTTACTTTATATACTACTGCTGAATTAGCTGAAAAACTGCAACAATTAGGTGAAGAGTTACGCTTTGTATTAATCACCTCTAAAGCGACAGTTGAAGTGATTGAAAGTGCACCAGCAGATTCACTAGCTACGGAAGTTGAAGGCCTATGGTTAACCGTTGCTCCTGCAGAAGGTGCTAAGTGTGATCGCTGTTGGCATGTTACTGAAGACATTGGCCAAAGTGAGCAACACCCTGAACTTTGTGGTCGCTGTATTACCAACGTTGATGGCGAAGGTGAAGTGCGTAAATACGCTTAACTCCTTTAGTTGATAAATCAGTAATATTAAAACGTGTAGTGCTTGGGTAAAGTCTGCACGTTTTCTAATTATTATAATAATAAAAATTAGCGTATGACGCGCAACGGAACATTAGAGACTTATTTATGACAAGTTTATTTACTGAAACCGGACTACGTTGGTTGTGGTTAACGATTATTTGCTTATTTGCCGATCAAGTAACCAAACAATTAGTCGCCACCAATATGGACTTATATCAATCAATCGACATTTTACCTTTCTTCAATATTACTTATGTACATAACCCTGGTGCAGCATTTAGTTTTTTAGCTGACCAAGGGGGCTGGCAACGTTGGTTTTTCACTGCAATTGCCGCTATCGCCAGTATCGTTTTTATTGTTTGGCTAGCTAAAACACCGAAACAACAAAAACTATTATCTGTAGCGTTTGCTTTAATGTTGAGTGGTGCTGTTGGTAATTTAATTGACCGCGTGCTGTTTGGTTATGTTATCGATTTTATTGATTTTTATGGCTTTGGTTACCATTTTCCTGCGTTTAATATTGCAGACTCAATGATTTTTATTGGCGCCGCATTAATGATTCTAGATTCTTTTAAGAATGGCGAACCGAATAACAAAGCTACAAATACTAACGCTTAAAGAGATATTTTATGACAAACTTAGTAACAACCTCTTCAGAAATTATTGCCCATATAACTATGAAACTATCAGATGGCTCTGCAGCTGATAGCACTAAAGTTAACAAAAAGCCGGCTAAAATTATCATGGGTGATGCCAGTATATCACCCGCATTTGAAGCACAACTTGTTGGAATGTTAGCTGGAGAAAGTAAAGAATTTACTTTAGCGGCAGTTGATGCCTTTGGTGAGCCTTTACCTGAAAATATTCACTATATGGATATCAGTAAGTTCAGTGAAGAAGCGCCAGCCAAAGTAGGCAACATCATAACGTTTTCTCAGCCAGGTGGTGAATTGCCAGGTATGATAAAAGATGTGTCAGGTAGTTCAGTAACCATTGACTTTAACCACCCGCTGGCAGGTCAAGCAGTAACATTTGTAATTGATGTTATTGAAGTTAAATAATTAGTAACGACGAGTATCATATGGAAATTATTTTAGCCAATCCTCGCGGTTTTTGCGCCGGTGTCGACCGAGCCATTAGCATTGTTGACCGAGCGCTTGATTTATTTGAAGCACCTATTTATGTTCGCCATGAAGTTGTGCATAACAAGTTTGTGGTTAACGGTTTAAAAGATCGCGGTGCGATATTTGTTGATGAACTAGTTGAAGTACCAGATGATAGTACGGTCATTTTTAGTGCTCATGGCGTATCTAAAGCGGTACGTAATGAAGCAAAATCACGCGGTTTGAAAGTGTTTGATGCAACTTGCCCTTTAGTGACTAAAGTTCATATGGAAGTATCACGAACAAGTCGTAAGAACATCGAGTGTATTTTGATCGGACACGCTGGTCACCCTGAAGTTGAGGGTACGATGGGGCAATACGAAAGCGAAGAAGGCGGGATTTACCTCGTTGAATCAGCTGAAGATGTTGCAACATTGGAAATTAAGAATCCGGAAAAACTTTACTATTGTAGTCAAACGACACTATCTGTTGATGATACTAGTGATGTGATTGATGCTTTGAGAAAAAAGTTTCCGTTGATTCAAGGCCCTCGAAAGGATGATATTTGCTACGCGACGCAAAATAGACAAGATGCAGTTCGCTCCATTGCTGAACAAGTTGAACTGTTATTGGTTGTTGGTGCAAAAAATAGCTCGAACTCAAACCGTTTACGAGAGCTAGCTGAAAAGATTGGTACAACATCTTATTTAATTGATACGGCTGCTGACATTGACACTACATGGCTTGATAATGTTGCCAAAGTAGGCGTTACAGCCGGAGCCTCTGCTCCAGCTGTATTGGTACAACAAGTTATTAGCGAACTTAAATCACTCGGTGGTAAAGAAGTTATTGAGTATCC
>ENA-ORXI01001099-ORXI01001099.1-sediment-metagenome-genome-assembly--contig:-NODE-1099-length-21603-cov-12.722243_pt1 | contig 21603 bp, 22 predicted proteins | sample MGYA00237861_ERZ511468 | MGnify/ENA primary metagenome ERZ511468 (study PRJEB26299, sample SAMN06266213) | sediment metagenome | isolation source: Hudson Canyon methane seep mesocosm | place...
CTTCGTTTAATTTTACCGAGCACTCTTCCCATGCAGTTTTTACGTCAACTTATCTTAGCAGGCCTACTTGCTACGCTCATCTCGCCAGCCTTTGCTACAAATGGTTACCTAGCACATGGTTACGGTATTAAGTCTCGCGGTATGGCTGGTGCTGGTGTTGCCTTACCTCAAGAAACATTGAGTGCAGCCATCAATCCAGCAAGTATCGCTTTTATTGGTAATCGTGTTGATATTAGTGCAGCAGTATTTAGTCCGCGTCGTAGCTATGAAGTAACAGGATCGGCTACAGGTCCATTTCCATTGGGATCAGGAAAAGTAAATAGTAGTCGAGAATACTTTGTTCTTCCAGAAATGGGCGTTTCATGGCAACTCAATGACCACTCTGCATTTGGCGTAACCCTGTATGGTAATGGCGGTATGAATACAAATTATTCTGCTACAGATACACCTTCAGATATGGGTACATTTGGCGCCGGAACAGCCGGTGTTGATTTGGCACAACTCTTCCTCGCACCTACTTTCGCTCATCGTTTTGATAATAATGCAGCCATTGGTGTATCAGCTATTCTCGCCTACCAAACCTTCGAAGCAAAAGGGCTTGCTAGCTTTTCAGGCCTTTCTAATAGTTCTGAAAATTTAAGCGACAATGGTCATGAAAATTCATTTGGTGCCGGCATTAACCTCGGTTTTATTTTCCCTGTTAGCGAGCAAGTTACATTAGGTGGTGGTTTCCGCTCTCGAGTCTACATGACAGAGCTTGATGACTACCAAGGTCTATTTGCTGAACAAGGTGATATGGATATTCCTGCCTCAGCAACAATTGGTTTAGCTTGGAAAACAACCGAACAACTGACTGTTTTATTAGATGTACAAAAAACATGGTATAGCTCTATTGATGCTGTTGGAAATACAATGAACCCTGCTATGGGTGCATGTATGTCTGCTGATACCAACTCATGCCTTGGTGGCAATAATGGCATCGGTTTTGGTTGGGATGATATGACTACAGTGAAACTTGGCGTGCAATATGAAGCAGCCAATGATTGGACGTGGCGTGCAGGCTATAGCCATGGCAATCAACCTATCCCAGAAACTGAAGTCTTCTTCAATATTTTGGCCCCAGGTGTAATGGAGCAACATTTCACTGCTGGTTTTACCAAGAAATTTGATAATGATAACCAAGAAATCAACTTTGCTGTTATGTATGCACCATCATATAGTGTGACGGGTATGATTCCATCAGGTCAGACAGTCGAACTTGAAATGAAACAATACCAACTAGAGCTAGGTTGGGCATTACAATTCTAAGCTAGACTCATACAAAACACTAAAAATAGCGGCATTAATTGCCGCTATTTTTTGCCTATTATTCTTCAATTCTTTGTAAACCTCATTCTTAAGCAACAATAGTACTATGGCATTGTTATTGCTATAATTTCACTATAATCCCATTACTAAGATAGGTTTAAGTAATATTGTGAGCACAAAAATAACGCCAACATCTGAAGAAGTCCGGATGAACGAAAATGACTTTATCGTCTCGAAAACAGACGCTAAAGGTAAAATAACCTACTGCAATGAAATCTTTATTCGTTTCTCTGGTTATGATGAAGAACACCTTATCGACCAACCTCATAATATAATTCGTCACCCCGACATGCCTCGTTCTGTTTATCGCTTTATGTGGGAAACATTACAGAAAAAACAAGAATTCTTCGGCATTGTTAAAAATCTATGTAAAAGTGGCGCCTATTATTGGACTTTTGCCAATGTCACTCCAAGTTATGAAGATGGTCAACTCATTGGTTATTACTCCGTTCGTAGACAGCCAAGTCGCAAGATAGTTGACTTGTTAACGCCTGTATATCAACAGATGGTCGCAGAAGAAGCCAAATATAGTAGTAGTAAAGAAGCAATGGATGCATCATTCAAAATATTGAACGATATTCTAAAGACTCAAGGTCTTTCATATAGTGAGTTTGTATATACTAATGCCTAATAAAATAACACAAGCTCTCTTAGCTGGCTTAGTCACTTTCATGGCTTTAGCCTTAGTCTTTATCTATGGCGCAAGCCAGTGGATCTTACTCAGTATTGCCGCTTCTATTGCATTACTGATCTTCAGTAAAACTGAGCAAACTCTTGCCTCCCCAACCATGCAAGACATTATAAAAATGCTGCATCAAATTCGAATGGGTAAATTGGAATATCGTGTAACTCATATACCAAAAGATGACCCATTCTATGGTCTTGCCTGGTTATTAAATAATGCTATCGACCAAGTTGAAGCGGTCATGCGTGAATCTGAATCATCGTTCACTGCTGCAGAGTATCAAGAATATTATCGTAAGCCTCTGTCAAAAGGCATAAGCCATGGTTATCATCCACAGCTTGCCAATATTGCCAAATCTGTTGACTCATTAGCCGACTCTTATTGGAAACAAAAACAAGATGAAATGTTCTCAACTTTAGGAAAACAAAAATCTGAAAACCTACTAGAGAGCATTACTCATAGTCAGCGTGATCTCAGCACTATTGCAGATGATATGTTGATTGTAGAAGGGTTATCTAAAGAATCTGTAAAAAGCGCAATCAATAATCAGGGTAATGCTAATACCCTACACGAGCGTCTAAATATCATTGTTGAAAAATCAACTGCTATGCGGACAAGTTCACAAGAACTTTCTGAAAGCAGTGAAGAAATTAAAGAGATGGTTTCAATGATTGTTGGTGTTGCAGAGCAGACCAATCTATTAGCGCTTAATGCGGCCATTGAGGCTGCTCGTGCAGGTGAACATGGTAGAGGCTTTGCTGTGGTTGCCGATGAGGTGAAAAAATTAGCCGGGACAACAAAAGATGCTGCTGAACAAATTTCTAGCATTATTGGTCGTTTCTCATCTGCTAGTAAAATCATGTCTGAAGATACCGATACCATGGCGACTATTTCGGATGATTCGAAACAGCTTATCGATGAATTTAAAGTCAGTTTTGATCGTGTAGCCGCAGGTGCCCAGAAAACCTATGAAATGGTATCTAATACTCAAGTCATTTGTAATACGGCATTAATTAAAGTCGACCATATGATTTATATGCAACGCGCTTATTATGCTGTTGAAACAAATGATCCAGATGGCCAGTCAGGCCAGGCTGTTGCATCAAACCACCACTCTTGTCGCTTTGGGAAATGGTATGACACTGGTGATGGTCAATCTCAATACAGTCACTTACCTGTCTATGCAAGTATTGCAGAGCCTCATAGCATCGTTCATAACAAAGTGCATTCTTTACTCGATGTTCTTCGACAGGATTGGCAGGAAGATAAAGAGCTTCAAATACAACTTCTACAGAACTTTCTTGAAGCAGAAGAAGCAAGTGCGAGTCTTACTCACTTAGTCGATCAACTTGCTGATGAGAAAAAACATTTTGAGTCTGTTTCCGCAGATACGGTTGGCAGTGTCAATTTATTCTAGATGAACGATAAACGCTCAAGCAATCATGCTTGGGTATTTTTCAATGACCTCAATCGTTGAGTAAGAACAGTCTTAATTTTAAGAAATAACCGCTACTTGATTTCGGCCTTGATCTTTAGCTTGATACAAGCCTTTATCTGCCGTTTTTATTAGCTGTTTTGCCATCACAGTAATATCATCGTCAATACTTGGACTGACTGTCGCCACCCCACAACTAATAGTGACATGATCAGTGGCAAGTGAATAATTATGAGATAAATTCAACTGATCAACCGCAGCACGAACAGCTTCAGCAATGACTTGTACTCCTGCGAGATCCGTTTCTGGAAGAATTACTCCAAATTCCTCACCTCCATATCGAGCAACAAGATCACCAGGTCGTTTTGATACTTTAGCCATCGTTCGAGCGACATATTTCAGACAATCATCGCCAGCTTGATGCCCATAATTATCATTATAGGGTTTGAAAAAATCAATATCACACATCACTAATGAGACAGATGTTCCTGATCGCATGGCTCGTTTAAGCTCTTTAGTTAGCACTTCATCAAAATGACGCCTATTGGCGATGCCTGTCAATCCATCTTTAACAGCCATCATGCGCAACTCATGATTTGCTTGCTGTAATTGGTGTCGCATATCAGAAATACGCTGCATCGCACGTAATTTTGCATGTAAAACAACATCTTCTACTGGTTTAGTTAAATAATCATCGCCACCAGCATCAATCCCACGCACAATATCTTTTGACTCACTCATTGCCGACAAAAATATTATTGGCACCCAGTCACCATCTTGCTCACAAAGTGCTCTAATTTCTTGCGCTGCTTCTATGCCATCTTTAACCGGCATAATCATATCCATTAATACCAAGTCAGGACGCTCATGAGTAAACTGGTCTATCGCTTCTTGGCCATTTTGAGCAATCTCAATCTCATGACCCGCCTCTTCAATATAGGCGCTAATCAAGATTTGATTTGTTTTTGAATCTTCGGCAAGTAAAATTTTCATGGGAACCCTGTCACATAAATACTGTTATAAATATAATACAGTTTATTTCTTCTTTGCACGAGGGTGTGCTGAATCATACACTTTGGCAAGATGTTGAAAATCTACATGAGTGTAAATTTGCGTAGTAGAAATATCCGCATGACCCAATAACTCTTGTACAGCTCTTAGATCTCCACTCGCCTCTAACATATGTGAAGCAAAGGCATGTCGCAGGCGATGCGGATGAACTTTATCTGATATCCCCTGTTTTTTACCCCAATGACTTAAACGTTTTTGAATTGAACGAACGCCTAGTCGATTCCCCTGCTGAGTAATAAATAATGCCGTTTGTTCAAAAAAACCAAGGTCATCGCGCTTACTTAGCCATTTTTTCAAAGCATTGAGCGCTTGTGAACCAACAGGGATAACTCGGCTCTTATTACCTTTACCGGTGACATAAACTAAGTGGTCACCAAAATCTACATCTCGAATATTGAGACTAGCAAGCTCTGCTAAACGTAGACCAGATGAATAAAATAATTCCATCATCGCATGATCTCGACAAGAAATAACCGTATCTGGGGCTCTCCCATCTAACAGCCCACTCATTTGATCTACATCTAGTGTAGAGGGAAGTCGCTTTTCAACTTTAGGGGCTTGTACAGCTTGAGCAGGATTATTATCAGCCAAGCCTTCTCGAATCAGAAAGCGATATAAACTACGAATAGCAGATAGAAGTCGCTGAATAGAACGTCCTGCCAAACCATGTCGATGTAATTGGGCAATAAATTGACGAATATGACTACTTTTTACTAATCGCCAATGAGTCAACTCAACGTCAGCACAGAATAATAAGAACTGTTTTAAGTCGCGCTGGTAATTGCTCACCGTATGCGGTGACATTCGTTTTTCCTGCTCTAAATAACACAGAAAATCATCAACCTCAGCTTGCTGACTATTTTCCGTAGTCATGATGTGGTCGTAATAAACGCATCGTTACTTCACCAAGAAAACTTAAATAATCTGTTGCCATATCAGCATGAAAACGGTCTTCATCATAACTTGCTATAGCTAATAATCCAGCGCAAGGATTATGCCCTAAGGGAAGGCATGCAACTGATTGAACTTTATCTGCTTTATTGGCAAACAAGAGTTCTTTTTGAGCCTTAGTTAAACGACCACAAACCGGTTTTTGTTTTGAAAGTAATTTATCGAATATACGTAAGCTATCGGCATCAGCATGTTGTGACACAATATTCTCACCCATATCTGGTAATTGTGGCTCTACATCACCCGCATAAAACCAACGAAGGGCTACCTCATCAGCCTTAAACTCATGTTTAAGCTCTTTCATTAACATCGGTAATAATGTACCAAATGAAGGTGCATCCATTAAGCGTAAACATAGCTGATGAACTCTGGATTGTAACGCCGTGTTTTGACGTGCATTTTCAATCAACATATTTAATTGCTGGTGTAACTGCTGGTTTTTAGATTGTAGTCGCTCACTTTGACGTTGTGCTAAAGAAATAGTGCCTTCTGGCGCATTGACGAGCTGAATAGAATCTAATACCTCAGGATGATTTATAAAAAAATCACTATTTTGTTGTAAATAGTTTTTAACCTGTTCTGCAGTTAATAATTGTTCAGAGTTGCCCACGCAATTTCTCCATCAAATACTTGTGTTGCTGGCCCAGTCATCCATACAGAATCATCTTTACCAGCCCAAACTATCGCTAAATCACCACCCGGTAGTCTTACTGTCACTTCTTTTGCTAACAAACCTTGTTGAATACCTACTACCACCGCAGCACATGCTCCAGTACCACAAGCTTTTGTTTCACCTGCTCCACGTTCATAAACTCGCAAATTAATCTCATTAGGACTCACAACTTCCATAAACCCGACATTCACACGCTCAGGAAATTGACTATGATCCTCTATCAGTGGTCCTAATGTTTCAACATTCGCAGTTTGAATATCCTCTACCAGCATAACAGCATGTGGGTTACCCATTGAAACAGCCCCCATTGTGACAGACTGTCCATTTGGTAAAGAGAGTAAATAACTTGTTGCTTGTTGCTCAGTAATAAAAGGGATATCTCTAGGGTTTGAACGAGGCACACCCATATCCACAGTCACATTGCCATCTTCTTGCAAGCTAGGATAAATCACACCTGATGCTGTTTCAACAGCAATCGTATCTTTATCTGTTAATTGTTTGTCACGTACAAATCGAGTAAAACAACGGGCACCGTTGCCACATTGAGCGACTTCACTACCATCAGCATTAAAAATACGATAACGGAAATCAACATTCTCTTGCTCTGATGTTTCAACGAGTAAAAGTTGATCACAGCCAATGCCTCGACGTCGATCAGCCAAAAATTTAACTTGAGATGAAGTTAATTCAAGTTGTTGATTAATGGCATCGATAACAACAAAGTCATTACCTAGTCCGTGCATTTTGCTAAATTTCAACATGACTATTTACTCTGGTAAGAGATGTTCCCCAGCATATAGTGACTCAATACTTTCTCGTTCACGTACAAGATGAACAGTGTCACCATCGACCATTATTTCAGCAGTTCTCGGACGAGAGTTATAGTTTGAACTCATTGTAAAACCATAGGCTCCAGCACTGCGAATCGCTAATAAGTCACCGGCCTCAATAGCTAAGGCACGATCTTTACCTAAAAAGTCACCTGTCTCACAAATAGGTCCAACAATATCGTATTGCTGTGTTGGTGCTTCGCTTGATTCTATAACGGGTTGAATCTCCTGCCATGATTGGTACAAAGCTGGACGCAACAAATCATTCATTGCCGCATCAACAATCGCAAAATGCCGATCTTCCGTTGGTTTTAAATACTCAACTTTTGTCACTAGAATTCCGGCATTACCTGCAATAGCACGGCCGGGCTCTAATAATATTTCTAAATCACGACCTTCTAATAATTCACGTAATGCTGCTGAATATTCTGCCGGACTTGGTGGTGTTTCATCTTGATAGGTAATACCTAATCCACCACCAATATCTAGATGTTTCAACTGTATTCCTTGTTCAGCCAATGCATCAATTAATGTTAAAACTCGTTCTAAAGCGTCTACAAAAGGAGAAACAGAGGTAAGCTGTGAACCGATGTGACAATCAATCCCCACCACATCTAAATTCTTCATCGCATAAGCTTGTTGATACACATCTTCAGCTAGCTCAATCGCAATACCAAATTTGTTTTCTTTCAAGCCCGTTGAAATATAAGGATGCGTTTGTGCATCCACATCAGGATTAACTCGAATAGATATCGGAGCACGCATTTTTAAATCACCCGCAACCTCATTGATTCGAGATAACTCAGCTATTGATTCAACATTAAAACAACGAACACCTTGCTGCAAAGCATATTGAATTTCCGCAACCGTTTTACCTACACCAGAAAAAACACTCCGATCTGCTCGGCCACCTGCGGCTAAAACGCGCGCTAATTCACCTGCTGAAACGATGTCAAAACCAGAACCTAATCGTGCTAATACATTAAGTACCGCAAGGTTAGAATTTGCTTTTACGGCATAACATACTGAATGAGTCATACCTTCAAAAGCATTATCAAAGGCATGCCAATGTCGCTCTAATGTTGCTCGTGAATATATATAAGTCGGCGTACCGAACTGCTCTGAGATCGCTGACACAGCGACATTCTCGGCATGTAGCTCACCATTTGTATACTGAAAGTGGTCCATTTGAAATTAACCTATCCAACTAATTAAATTACTGCCTTCAGGCAAATATAAATCACCTTTTTGGCCGCATGCTACCAATAATGTCAGTGCTGCACAGGCTATCGCAAGCTGTTTCCAACGGCTCATTTTTTGCATTTCATCCATCCTCAAAACTCGTTATTGGTAGCAGTATATACGTGAACTAAGTCGCACGTCTCAACTTGCAAACTAGAATTTATTTTCCAACTTCCATAAGATAAGCCTTTATTCAGGTATTACTTAAAGAAAATATTGTGCGAGGTCGCAGCTGCGAATATGGAAACACCAATTAGGCTCAGTGGTTTAGCAAGACGCTTTATTAGTGATGGATTACTAAGTGAAGATGATGCTCAAGCCGCACAACAAAAGGCCAAAGAGTCAAATCAGCCCTTTGTTACTTATCTAGTCAATCAAAATATTCTTGGTAGTAAAGAAATTGCCGCCTCAGCATCCCAAGAGTTTGGTGTTCCTTTATTTGACTTAAACACCATGAATCTGGAGCTGGCAGCAACTACTCTCATTGATGAAAAGCTAATTCGTCAACATAATGCTTTCCCTTTGTATCAGCATGGCAGTCGACTTTATGTCGCCATGTCAGATCCTACCAATCTGCAAGCATTAGATGCCTTCCAATTTAATACTAGTTTAGCAACACAACCCATTCTTGTTGATGAAGTACAATTATCAGCGACGATTGAAAAAGCATTAGACACGTCGGTTAACCAAATAGATGACTTTGGTGACGAGGATTTTGATGAGCTGGAAATGGGGCCAGATGAGGTCAAAAATGATGATCCTGGCTCTTCTGATGCTGATGAAACGCCCATTGTTCGCTTTATCCAGAGCATTCTGACAACAGCCATTAAAGCCGGGGCTTCAGATATTCACTTTGAACCTTATGAAAAGGTCTACCGTGTACGTACCCGTATCGATGGCATGTTGCATGAGGTTAAGACTGCACCTATCTCAACTGCAGGACGAATTTCTGCTCGATTGAAAGTATTATCTCGTTTAAATATTGCCGAACGTCGTGTTCCTCAAGATGGTCGGATGCGGCTCAAATTATCTAAAACTAAAACGATTGATTTTCGTGTAAATACCTGCCCAACCTTATTCGGTGAAAAGATTGTTTTACGTATTCTTGATCCCACCAGTGCTCAACTGGGTATCGATGCCCTCGGTTATGAAGAAGATCAGAAAAAAATATTTATGGATATCATGCATCAACCTTATGGCATGGTATTAGTTACAGGCCCAACAGGTAGTGGTAAGACAGTATCTCTTTATACTGCTCTAAATATTCTTAATACTGATGATAGAAATATTTCTACTGCAGAAGATCCTGCTGAAATTAGTTTAGCTGGTATCAATCAGGTTAATGTCAATCCGACTGTCGGCCTCACCTTCTCTGCAGCCTTAAAAGCATTCCTTCGACAAGATCCAGATATCATCATGGTTGGTGAGATTCGTGACTTAGAAACAGCAGAAATATCTATTAAAGCCGCACAAACAGGTCATATGGTATTTTCAACACTGCATACCAATGATGCGCCACAAACATTAACCCGTTTGGCCAATATGGGCGTGCCAGCCTTTAATATTGCTTCAGCGGTATCTCTCATTATTGCTCAGCGATTAGGTCGCCGTTTGTGTAGTAACTGTAAAACACCTGAAGACGTTCCTGTAGATACACTTATAGAAGAAGGTTTTAACCAAGAACAAATTGATAACGGACTCACCGTTTATAAAGCCGTTGGCTGTGAAAGTTGTACTTTAGGCTATAAAGGGCGGGTCGGTATTTATCAGGTAATGCCTATTTCAGAAGCCATGGGTCGCATTATTATGGATGGCGGAAACGCCATGGAATTAGGTGATCAAGCGAGAAAAGAAGGCATCGCTGATCTTAGAGAGTCAGGCCTCAAAAAAGTAGCGTCAGGCTTAACAAGTCTTGAAGAGCTAAACCGTGTAATCAAGGAGTAAACGATGGCACAGGCAAAAGAAAAAGCAAAAGTAACTAAACAAAAACTAGACCCCATTTTCCTATGGCAGGGAACGGACAAAACAGGTAAGCGAACTAAAGGGCAAATGTCTGGGCAGAATGCCAATATCGTAAAAGCATTACTTCGCAGACAAGGCATTATCCCGCTTAAAGTTAAAAAGAAACCTAGAGACCTTTTTGCTGCTAAAAAGCCTCCAATAAAACCTGGTGATATTGCTGTATTTAGTCGTATGTTAGCAACAATGATGTCATCAGGTGTGCCGTTAATGCAATCTATGCAAATTATTGGTGAAGGCCATGAAAATGCCAGTATGCAAGATATGATCTTGGCTATTAAGGCTGATGTGGAATCAGGTACCAGCTTAGCTGAATCACTGGGTAAATTCCCTTATCATTTCGATGATTTATTCGTAAACTTAGTCAATGCGGGTGAGCAATCAGGTACTTTAGAATCGCTTCTTCATGAAATTGCCATTTATAAAGAAAAGACTGAAGCGCTGAAAGCAAAAATCAAAAAAGCATTAGTTTACCCGATATCTATTTTAGTCGTGGCCTTCATCGTTACTGCAATTTTAATGATTTTTGTAATTCCACAATTTGAATCATTATTTAGTGGTTTTGGTGCTGAATTACCAGCCTTAACTCAAGCAGTAATTAGTTTATCTCAGTTTTTTCAACAGTATTGGTGGTTAATATTTGGCTCTATCATCGGTACTGTATACGCCATTATGGAAGCTAAAAAACGGTCGCGAAAAGTACAGCACTTTTTTGATCGAATGTTATTAAAAGTCCCCGTTATTGGAATAGTAATGGAAAAAGGGGCTATTGCACGATTTGCTCGTACTTTTGCCACTATGTTTAAAGCGGGTGTGCCATTGGTTGAGGCCATGGTCTCTGTTGCTGGTGCCACCGGTAATATCGTCTACAGTGAAGGCACAATGGAAATGCGAGATGAAGTATCTACCGGTACACAGCTAAACGTTGCGATGAGAAACAGTGAGCTATTTCCTAATATGGTCATTCAAATGGTGGCTATTGGTGAAGAATCTGGCGCATTAGATACCATGCTAGCCAAAGTGGCAGACTTCTATGAACAAGAGGTTGATGATGCTGTGGATAATATGACGGCATTAATGGAACCTATGATTATGGCCTTTTTAGGTATTGTAATCGGTACGCTCGTTATTGCTATGTACTTACCAATCTTTAAACTTGGAGCGGTTGTATAAATATAATTATGGAACTATTTGCACTATTACAATCTTCTCCTACAAGCTTTATTGCAATCAGTTTAATTTTAGGCTTGCTTGTTGGCAGCTTTTTAAATGTTGTCATCTATCGATTACCAGTGATGATGGAGCGCGAGTGGCAGACTCAATGTGATGAACTCAATGGAAAAGAAATAGCCGAGAGTGAGCCCTTCACTCTGAGTGTGCCTCGCTCGCGGTGTCCAAAATGTGATCACGCAATAACAGCTTCGGAAAACATTCCACTTATTAGTTACCTTTTCTTAGGTGGAAAATGTAAACAATGTAAGACTGGAATAGCTATTCGCTACCCACTTATTGAAGCGTTAACAGGGCTACTTTCTGCTATCGTTGCTTGGCAATTTGGTTTTGACTGGGCTTGCCTAGGTGCTCTGCTATTAACGTGGGCATTAATTGCCCTCACTTTTATTGATGTTGACCATCAATTATTACCAGATAGCATCACCTTGCCACTGTTATGGCTGGGTATCTTCTTTAACCTGTTTTCAAGCTATACTGACCTTCACTCTAGTGTAGTGGGTGCAATAGCAGGGTATTTATCTCTCTGGTTGGTCTTTCATGCCTTTAAACTTGTCACAGGTAAGGAAGGCATGGGCTATGGAGATTTTAAGCTTCTAGCAGCACTTGGTGCATGGTTAGGCTGGGCTTTATTACCTTCAATTATATTACTCTCCTCTTTAGTGGGTGCTTTTGTCGGGATAAGCCTTATTGTCTTACGCCAACATCAGCGTGATATTCCGATTCCGTTTGGTCCCTATTTAGCCGCTGCAGGATGGATTGCTTTAGTCTGGGGTAATGAAATAAATACTGCATACCTTGGCTGGGTAGCTGGCTAGTCTATAAATTCTAATGCTGAAAATAGGTCTGACAGGCGGCATCGCCAGTGGCAAATCAACCATCTGCCAGTTATTTTCTCATTATGATGTACCCATTATTGATGCCGATATTATTGCCAGACAACTCGTCGAGCCTGGCCAAATTGCTTTTGATAAAATTGTGCACACCTTTGGTCCAGCAATAGTCCAAGTCGATGGCACTCTTGATCGTACTTTTTTAAGAAAACTTATTTTTTCTGATGCAAAGGCAAAAGCGCAATTAGAGCATATTCTTCACCCTAAAATAAGCCAACAATTACAACAACAAAGTGATGCGCTAAAGTCACCATATTGTATTCTTGCCATTCCATTATTAATTGAGAGCAAACTACAAGATAGTGTTGATCGGATATTAGTGATCGATCTTTCACCGGATCTACAGCTAGAGCGACTATGTCTGCGAGATAACATTTCATTAAGTGATGCCCAACTGATTATTAATAGCCAATGTAGTCGAGAACAACGATTAGCCTTTGCTGACGATATCATCAGTAATAATCATTCTTTTACAGATCTTAAGAAAATCATCTTTAACTTAGATCAAAAATACCGTACATTAGCCCTTTCAAACAACAATCCCCAAACCACTTGAAGATACAGGTTTCAGGTAGTTTGGGGATTGTTGTTGCCAGCATCCTAATAGTCATGGACAATAAGCCTTTTCATAGTAAGTAAATTCGACTCGACCGTGCCTGATAAAATTATTTATGAACAACCGCTCAATGAGCGTATACGCACCTTTCTTCGACTTGAATTTTTATTTAAGAATGTTGATTGCGCCTTAAAAGATGATACAGATATTCAAAGTCGTGATGCTATCAGTGGTCTGCTTAGTATTCTGACTGTTTTTGAACGCAGTGACCTAAAACAAGAAATCATCAAAGAATTAGAACGACTCGTAAGTAATCTTACTGCATTAGAAAATAGTCCTGGCGTCGATAAACAAGCACTTGATGCTTTATTATCAGAATTAGACCAAATCATTGATTCACTTCACCTTAAAAAATCAGCGATTGGCCAAGATTTACGTGAGAATGACTTTCTTTATAGTATTCGCCAACGCTCAAGTATTCCTGGCGGCACATGTGACTTTGACCTTCCTGCCTACCACTATTGGTTGCAACACACGACAAATGAACAAAGAATACAACAGGTTTTAGAATGGTCCGAGCAATTTTCTGCTGCACGTGCTGCGATTGATATGACGCTAAAACTTATTCGTGGCAGCACAGGATTTTCAAATAATACTGCGCCAGCAGGCTTCTATCAACACAGTTTAGATAGCAATCAATCTAATCAGTTAATTCGAGTCAAAGTACCTGAAGATGCTGATTACTTCCCAGAAATAAGTGGCGGAAAACATCGATTCACCGTCCGCTTTATGCAATTTGATCTTAAACAACGAGCTCAACAAGTCAGTGAAGATATAGAATTTTCACTGAGCTGTTGTGCTATGTAGGTAGATCCCTGTGGTTAAAATTGTTCACTGTCCTCAATGTGAGAACGAAGTTCCATGGCAAGATGAACAACAGTGGAAACCTTTTTGTAGTGAACGTTGTAAATTAATTGATCTTGGTGAATGGGCAAGTGAAGGTCACAGTATCCCAGGCGAGTCTAGCCAGATAGACTCTATTGATATCGACGAATATAATCCCTCGGATTACCACTAGAAATTAAGCTTTCTTATTTCTTAGGCATCTCCAGCAGTCAAAATACCCTGCTGTTGTGAAAAAGAGATCATCCGATCTAAAGGTAACAATGCTTTTTGACGTACCGCTTCATCCACTTCAATCGTATTTGTTCCATCACGCAAAGCTTCGTACAGATTCACCAAAGTATTCATTGCCATCCATGGACAATGAGCACAACTCTTACATGTTGCACTCTTTCCACCTGTTGGTGCAGGAATCAGTCGTTTATCAGGTACTGTTTGGCTCATTTTATAAAACAAGCCATGATCAGTAGCTATAATTAAGGTATCTGCTGTTGATTTTTTGCCCGCAGCAATAATCTGCTTGGTTGAACCCACAAAGTCAGCTTTGGCAATAACAGATTCTGGTGATTCTGGATGAACCAATACTTCTGCTTGCGGATATTTCTTCATCAACTCTTCAAGTTCATATAGCTTGAACTCATCATGAACAACACAGTTGCCTTGCCACATAATCATGTCGGCACCTGTTTTATTTTTAATATATTGGCCTAAATGCCGATCAGGACCCCAGACAATTTTCTTGCCCTCAGCCATTAAATGTTCAACAATTTGTATCGCATTACTTGATGTCACAATCCAATCGGCTCGTGCTTTTACTTCCACACTGGTATTGGCATAAACAACCACTTCACGCTCAGGATATTGATCGCAAAACTGACTAAATTCATCAATCGGACAACCAAGATCTAGTGAACATTCTGCTTCTAAAGTCGGCATGATCACTGTTTTTTCGGGACTGAGAATTTTAGAGGTTTCCCCCATAAAACGTACACCTGCTATCACTAATGTACTGGCGCTATGCTGGGCCCCAAAGTTAGCCATATCTAATGAATCAGATACATAGCCACCCGTTTGTTCAGCTAAAGCTTGTAGTTCATCATCAACATAATAGTGGGCAATAAGTACTGCATTTTTTTCTATTAAGAGTGTTTTTATTTTATTGATGTAATCTGCTTTTTTAGATTCAGTAAGCCATGGACTTGGCACGACATCATCAATCAATTTATCGATACCAGCTTGTAATTGTTGGGGAATTATTTCAGCTAAACTCATGTCATTCACTCTTGTCTTAAGGCTTTGATAATTGCCACGTTTGCAGCAGGAAAGTCATCGTCAATTAAATCTGTAATATTGCACCATCGTAGGCTCTGACCTTCACAGCCCTGAGGAGTACCTTCAAACTCATCAACACGCCACACGTCTAATAAGACAGATTTATCACTATAATTATGGGGGATTTTTATCAGAGGTTTCGCAGCCAAAATATTCACTGCCAATTCTTCTTTTGTTTCTCTAACCAGAGCATCAAACACAGATTCATCTGCTTCAACTTTACCACCAGGAAATTCCCAAAGGTCTCCTTGGTGTTGATGTGCTTGTCGCAGCGCTAGCAATACTTGCTTTTCGGTATTAACAATAACGGCAACAGCTACATGAACAGTTGTCGTCACTCTTAGTTTTTATCAACTAAAACGTAAACTGCACCACAATATGGGCAAGCGACTTCACCCTTGGTTTTTACATCTAAATAAACTTTTGGATGCGCATCCCAATAGCTCATTTCTGGCATAGGACAACTTAACGGCAAATCAGAGGAATGAACTTCATATCGCTGTTGTGCACATGATGTTGTTTCACTCATCTTAAATCTCCAATCTGCCGTTAAATGATATCTATCTTAATTTTATTCAGAGCTACTTTCTGCAATAACAGGTGCTTTACGTAAGCGAATGTTAAGTTCTTTCAATTGTGGTTCACTAACCGAACTTGGTGCGCTTGTTAACAAACAGCTTGCCGACTGTGTTTTAGGGAAGGCCATTACATCACGAATAGATACAGAACCTGTCATCAACATCGCTAGACGGTCTAAACCAAATGCTAAACCACCATGAGGAGGACAACCAAACTTCAATGCCTCTAATAAGAAGCCAAATTTATCATCTGCTTCTTCTTTAGAAATACCTAATAGTTCGAATACTTTACTTTGAACATCGGCTTGATGGATACGCATAGAACCACCACCCAACTCAGTACCATTTAATACCATATCGTAAGCACGAGATAGGCATTTGCCTGGATCCGTTTCTAATAAACCGAGATCTGATTCACGAGGTGCTGTGAATGGGTGATGGAGAGCTGTCCAACGGTCAGACTTTTCATCCCACTCAAACATTGGGAAAGCAACAACCCATAAAGGCTGCCACCCATGTTTCACTAACTCTAAGTCATGGCCCACTTTAACGCGTAATGCACCAAGCGCTTCATTAACAATATTTGCACTGTCGGCACCGAAGAAAACCAAGTCTCCAGTTTGTACTTCAGTACGTTTCATGATCGCATCAACAACATCATCAGGGATGAATTTTAAAATTGGTGATTGCAAACCTTCACGACCTGCATCAAGATCATTAACTTTAATATAAGCCAGACCTTTTGCGCCGTAGATACTCACATATTTAGTGTATTCATCAATTTTCTTACGACTTAAACTTGCACCACCTGGCACACGTAAAGCTGCAACACGACCTTTATCATCATTTGCAGGGCCTGAGAATACTTTGAAATCAACCTCTTTCATTAAGTCACTAATTTCAACTAACTCAAGGTCAATACGCAAATCAGGTTTATCACTACCAAAACGTGCCATTGCTTCTGCATACGTCATACGTGGGAATGGGTTTGGTAATGGTTGTTCTAAAACATTGGCAAACAGACTACGAATCATTTCTTCCATCATATTCATCAAGTCTTCTTCTTCAACAAAAGAAGTTTCAATATCAACTTGAGTAAATTCTGGTTGACGATCAGCACGCAAATCTTCATCACGGAAACAACGAACGATTTGGTAATAACGGTCCATACCAGACACCATCAATAATTGTTTAAACAATTGTGGTGATTGAGGTAAAGCAAAAAAATCGCCAGCATGAGTTCGACTAGGAACTAAGTAATCACGAGCACCTTCTGGTGTCGCTTTAGTCAAAATCGGTGTTTCTATATCAAGAAAACCGTTGTCATCTAAGTATCGACGCAATTGAGTCGTGATTTTTGAGCGAAAACGCATTTTTTGCTGCATTTCAGGACGACGTAAATCAATATAACGATGACGTAGGCGAACATCTTCACTTACTTCTTCTTGCCCAGTTAGAGGAAAAGGCGGTGTTTCAGAACTATTCAGAATTTCAACACGTTTAGCAACGATTTCAATTTTACCACTGCTTAAACCAGCATTGTCACTGCCTTCAGGGCGTAAACGTACTGTACCTTCAATTTGCAAAACATATTCACTACGAACGCGTTCTGCAATAGCAAAACTTTCAGCATCTTCAGGATTACATACGATTTGAACTAAACCTTCACGATCACGTAGATCAATAAAGATCACACCACCATGATCACGGCGGCGGTGCATCCACCCCGCAACAGTTACAGTTTGTCCATCTAATGTTTCGTTAACATCGCCGCAATAATGGCTACGCATAATTAAGCCTTTCCTAAATTTTTCTAAAAAACTATGTTGCATGGTTTAAATGCAACGCTATGTTATTCCTTGTTTGCCTTACTTTAGGCAATCAATTTGAGACCTTTGTACGATAAGTATTTTTTGTCGTAGCAAGGCAAAAATAGTCGAAAAAGCGCAGTTTACTAGTGTAAATGAGCATTTTAAGACTATTTTTAACGCCGCTATGGCGAAAAAGACGACTTGTTCAAAGGTCTCAATTTATCTTTTCCCCAAGGCGGCACAACAACCCCCATTGAGATAATCATTTTCAAGCCATCTTCCACTGACATTTCCAACTCAATCACATCAGTAGCTGGCACCATTAATACAAAACCTGATGTTGGATTAGGGGTTGTCGGTATAAAAACACTAATCACTTTTGCATCTGTTTTATCTTGAACCTCACCAAGATCATCCGAAGTCATAAAGGCAAAACTCCACACACCTTTACGCGGATACTCCAACAATAACACCTTGCTAAACGACTTTGCATCTGTCGCAAGTACGGCTTCCATAATTTGTTTTATGCCCGCATATAAAGTACGCACAAGTGGAATTCTTGATAATAAACTTTCCCATGCAGCAACAATTCGCTTACCAAGGAAGTTTGCAACCACCATCCCTGTCGCTAGAACTAATACTACTGCTAAAACAACACCTAGACCTGGAATATGAATTCCAAGCAAGGTATCAGGCTGATATGCCTGAGGTAGTAGCAATAATGTTCGGTCCAAAAAGCCTACTATTGCACGCACTACAAGAAATGTAATACCTAATGGCATCCATACTAATAATCCCGCAATAAGATATTTTTTCATTTAAAGTTCAACCTTAATAACAGCCTCAGCTGCTACCGCTTCCTGCGGCTTTAGACTTTTTTCCAGATGAGTCATTATCACTATCTGCAATATTTCGTTTACTGCCACTTTTAAAGTCAGTTTCATACCAACCATCACCTTTCAATCGAAAGCCAACGGCAGAAACTAATTTTCTCAATGTTGCTTCATCACATGCAGGGCAGTGAACCAATGGCTCATCACTCATTTTTTGTAATGCTTCAAATTCATGCTCACAAGCATCACAACGATATTCATATAAAGGCATTGTTTCTTTTTCTCTCTATCTTAATCAAGCCACAATTTCTAATGATCGCGCACTCTAAATAATTCATAACCGCGTGATTATACCCAAACTACTTGAAGATGCATAATTCAGCAAGACGAGAAGGCTCATTATTCTAGGCATGAAGCCGCCAAATTAGTCATTTTAATTTAAGGATTTATAACAATGAAGAATCGGGCTTATCCTCTTGCCCTTCGGAAACTAATCTGCATCTTCAAATAGATTGGGTATTACCCCATATTTTCTTTTTCGGCTTTTTGACTTTTCCTAGAGCCGCCATAATCAGCTAAACTCTGCTGATGAAAGATCATCACGACTGGAAAGCTATCCGCAGCCTTTTACCCTATATATGGGAGTTTAAAGGGCGTGTAGCAATAGCCTTGGGCTTACTTACCCTAGCAAAGCTTGCCAATGTAGGCATTCCACTTGCGCTAAAAGGCGCAGTAGATGCGCTCGATCCTCAGCAGCAAGAAATTATTTTTCTACCCATTGCAATGTTGATTGCCTACGGTTTATTACGCTTAGCAAGTAGCTTATTTAGTGAATTACGAGATGCTTTGTTCGCCAAAGTCATTTTTAATTCTGTCCGTCGAATTGCCGGGGCAATTTTCAAACATCTGCATAATCTGTCCCTTCGCTTTCACCTACAACGTCAAACTGGCGGTATTTCACGAGATATAGAGCGCGGTTCACGTGGCATTAGTTTTTTATTGAACTTTATGATCTTCAATATTTTACCAACCCTTGTAGAAATTGTGCTGGTTACCGTTATTTTACTCTCCCAATATGACAGTATCTTTGCCATTATCACCACCAGTACTATCCTCCTATATATAGGCTATACGCTCATCATTACCGAATGGCGCATGCGTTTCCGACGCGTGATGAATGATATGGACTCTAAAGCGAATAACCAAGCTATTGATAGTCTATTAAATTATGAAACCGTTAAATATTTTAATAATGAAGACTATGAATTAAACCGCTATGACGACACACTTTCGTCATGGGAAAAGTCTGCGATCAAAAATCAAACATCACTTTCGCTGCTCAATATGGGGCAAGGGGCAATTATCGCCACAGGATTAACAATTCTCATGTTGCTTGCAGGCCAAGGTGTTGTTGATGGTGAGCTCACATTAGGTGATTTGGTTTTAATTAATGCTTTTTTACTACAACTCTATTTACCTTTAGGTTTCCTCGGCTTTGTTTATCGCGAAATTCGTCATTCACTTGCTGATATGGAGCGCATGTTCAAGCTACTTGAACAAGATCAAGAAACCCTCGATAAGCCTAATGCTCCATTCTTAGCTATTAATGGTGGCGAAATTCGATTTAATCATGTTAATTTTCACTATGATTCAAATCGAAAAATACTCCATGATATTGATTTCACCATTGATGCTGGAAAGAAACTCGCTATTGTCGGGGCAAGTGGTTCAGGTAAATCAACACTTGTTCGCCTATTATTTCGTTTCTACGATCTCCATGCCGGAACCATCACGATTGATGGGGTGAATATTAGCGATGTTCAACAACATAGTTTAAGACAAGCTATAGGCGTTGTTCCTCAAGACACCGTTCTTTTTAACAATACGATTTATCACAATATTTTATACGGTAATCCCGCAGTTGATAAACCCGCCGTTATTGAAGCCGCCAAGCAAGCTCATATCCATGATTTTATCCAACAGTTGCCACAAGGTTATGACACTTTAGTGGGAGAACGAGGCCTTAAATTATCAGGTGGAGAAAAACAACGGGTTGCCATCGCCCGCACTTTATTAAAAAACCCTAATATTCTAATATTCGATGAAGCCACCTCAGCTCTAGATAGCCATTCCGAAAAAGCCATTAATAAAGAGCTACAGACGATCAGCAAAAATAAGACTACTTTAGTTATCGCTCATCGCTTATCAACAATTGTTGATGCTGATACTATCCTTGTATTAGATCACGGCAGAATTATTGAACGAGGAACTCATCAACAGTTACTCGGTCAAAATGGGCACTATGCTGCCATGTGGGCATTGCAACAATCTGAAGGTTCAATCCATGTATAAAGTACTTATTTTCATTACCACAGCTTTACTATCACCATTCTCATATGCTGACTGGGAAATTGAAACGTTTACCCATTCAGCTACAAATACTGAGTCCAGTTCTGCGATGGTCAGAAATGAGGAAGGTTTTGAACTCGCTATTTTTAAATCTGATAAAGGGGTTGTTTGGATGGACTTCAGCTTGTCAGATTACGGTTTCGACGAACTATCACAAAATGAACTGCCACGTTTTCAAATAGATGATGAAAAACCTGTGCAAATGATCCGCGGCTTTGTCGCCACTATTGTTCCTGAAGATGAAGGTATCAATGCCATTGTTGTCAGTGATTCTGAAACAATCTCGACCGAGAAAGATTTTAGCGTAAACCATATCGTCACAGAACGATTGCCTGAGCGTGTCATTTGCCCTATCTTCCAAGGTGAATCTCGCCCCCATTTAGGAACGCTCGAGGCACTTTCAGTTGGCAAGCTGATCACTTTCAAGTACACCTTACTTGATGGTACAAAAGGTCAGACTCAATTCACATTAAATGGCGCAAAAAAAGCCCTTGATAACACCGTTTTTAAGTGATTTGCCACGTTATTGATGTCCTTTTTTGGACTTTTGCCCCGCTAGCAAGGTAGTATATCTCCCCGAACGCGGACATAACCGTTATTCATAAGTGTGCAAAAGATACACGAAATCTGTTCAGTTTCAGTTCAGCTTCACTATGACAAGCTACAACTGTACTCGGGCAAATAACTTAATTATTGAGAGGCAATATAATGAAATACGCTAAATCACTTATTGGTGCAGTATTAGGTGCATCAGTTCTTTTATCATCAGCGGTTATGGCTGAAA
>ENA-ORXI01001100-ORXI01001100.1-sediment-metagenome-genome-assembly--contig:-NODE-1100-length-21601-cov-10.183888_pt1 | contig 21601 bp, 20 predicted proteins | sample MGYA00237861_ERZ511468 | MGnify/ENA primary metagenome ERZ511468 (study PRJEB26299, sample SAMN06266213) | sediment metagenome | isolation source: Hudson Canyon methane seep mesocosm | place...
CAGGCTAATAATGGCAGTACAACCTGATAATCAAGCGCAATCCAAATACGTCGAATACGGCCTAAAAAAGTCACTGTTGACTCCATTGCCGCTTCAGTGAAATCACCCCGATTTCAAGCCCTGGCTGAGAGACCTCGAACTGACTCACATGGGTAGCCGAGTCATAGATATGAATGCCCTGCTCACACAATAAAAAAACATTAACCCAATAATGACCGCGCAATAACTGAATCTCAGGAAAACTGACCTTAACCATACCATGCCCATCAGCATCTCGTGTCAGTTCATAGTGATCGTATAAATTAGAACAACTGGTAATATTATTTTGGTTAGCATCAGTCATTACAATAGCAACATTAGGGCAAGGCAATTGACTGTCTGAAATAAATCGCACCTGAACTTCTAATGTCGACACTAAACTTATCAACTGTAAAACAGAGTCCTTAGCCCCTGAGACGCTAACCGCTACTTCATTAATCCGAGCGGTTCCTGCGGCTGTTTTATCGACTAAAGACTGATCTTTGCCAAAATAACTACTCACTCTGGCTTCAGGGCTTTCTTGCCCCCCTAGAAACTGATTATAGGCCATACAAACTTTTTCAGCGGTATCAAACAACTTAACCTGACCTTGATCTAACCATAGCGCCTGCTGACATAAAGCTTCTAATTGATAAATACTGTGCGAACAAAATAAAATGGTACACCCACGTGCTTTAAGCGCCATAATCCGGTCAAATGATTTACGAGCAAAATGCCCGTCACCCACTGAAAGTGCCTCATCAATCACCAAAATATCAGGATCAACATGGGTGGCAACAGAAAAGGCCAAGCGCACATACATACCACTGGAATACGTTTTAACCGGTTGGTCTATAAAATCACGAATCCCTGAGAACTCTACAATATCTTCAAATCGTGCGCTGACTTCGTCCTGAGTCAATCCCATAATAGCGGCACTCATGAAAACATTTTCACGGCCGGTAAATTCAGGATTAAAACCAGCGCCTAATTCTAATAAAGCCGCAATTCGCCCCTTAACCAGCACTTCCCCATGTGTTGGCGTTAATGTGCCACAAACCAATTGTAATAAAGTTGACTTCCCGGCACCATTAACCCCGAGAATGCCTATAACATCCCCCTTAGCAATTTCAAAGCTCACATTCTTCAGCGCCCAAAATTCACGAAAATACTGCCGCTTGCCACGAAATAAGAACTGTTTAAGGCGGTCACGGGGCTGACTATATATGTGGTAGCTCTTACCCACATTCTTAACACTAATCACGGATTCAGAGGACATCAGCAAAGCCCTTTTTGGTCTTCATAAACCAAACAAACCCTAACCAAGCGACCACCCACGAAACAACACCGTAAAGGGTTAAAAAAACCCAATCGGGCTGACCGCCCCAAATCAAAATATTACGAATCTGCTCAACAATAAAAGTGATTGGATTTAAAAACAAATACAATCGCAAGGTCTCTGGTAAGGCACTGAGTGGATAAAAAATAGGACTTAAAAATAACATTGCCGTAAGCAATAAACCCACGACTTGACCAATATCACGAATAAAAACACCGACTGAAGCCAAGAACCATGAAATACCGATAATAATCAATAAAAACGGCAACATAATCAACGGTAGCCATAACATCCCCCAAGTCAAACTATGCCCGAGAAAAATCAAAAAACAAAATAAAACCAACATACTGACGGCGGTATGAAACAACGCCGAGCCTAAAACGACCCACGGCAATATCTCGAGAGGAAAAACCACTTTCTTAACGTAATTCACATTAGCCAGAATTAATCCGGGCGCTCGTGAAACGCATTCTGAAAATAAATTAAAAATAATGAGCCCTGCAAATAAAACCAGCGCGAAATCATCCATTTCTAACTGACCTTGTCCCCAGCGCGACTTTAAAACAAAGCCAAAAACAAACGAGTAGATCGTAAGCATTAAAATAGGATTAACAAAAGCCCAGAAAAGGCCTAAAAATGAACCCCGATAACGGCCAATAACTTCACGCCTGACCATTTGGGCTATCAATGGATAATGTAAGTAAAAGACTTTAAATAACTTCATGCATCCTAATAAAATTAATTTTTTTTAACAACGTTGATTTACATTGGGCGTTTAAAATGCCAGCCCATCATTAAAACCCACTTACGGGAGCAAAGAACAGTCACTCAGTTACTGATCATTCCGAGGTCAATCAAATAACTAGCAGTCTCCAAACACACTACTTACCACGACGGGCTATGGGGACAAAATCGCGTTTTTCACTGCCCTCGTAAAGTTGGCGAGGACGGCCGATCGGACGAACCGGAGAGGCCATCATTTCCAGCCAGTGGGCAGCCCAGCCGGCAGTACGGGCAATGGTGAACATCACGGTAAACATATCGACTGGAATATTAAGGGCTTTGTATATTAAACCTGAGTAGAAATCCACATTCGGGTAAAGTTTGCGCTCAATAAAATATTCGTCGTTTAAGGCATACTGCTCGAGCGCTAATGCCAATTCAAACAAAGGGCCTAACTCTTCTTTATGCGCTAAAACCTCGTGACAGACATCACGAATAATTATCGCTCTGGGGTCAAAGTTTTTATAAACCCTGTGGCCAAAACCCATTAACCGGAAAGGATCGTTCTTGTCTTTTGCCTTGTTAACATATTTTTCAATATTATCAACGGTACCAATTTCCTGCAACATACTCAAAACGGCCTCATTGGCGCCGCCATGGGCCGGCCCCCACAGCGCTGCGATCCCCGCCGCCATACAGGCGTAAGGATTAGCACCGGTACTGCCGGCTAAACGCACCGTCGAGGTACTGGCATTTTGCTCGTGATCAGCATGCAAAATAAATAACATATTCAGCGCCTTAACAGCCACCGGATCTAAATAATGTCCTTTGGTAATAAACGATTGCTCTTCGGGCCGTGAAAACATCATATTCATGAAATTCTCACAGTATTCTAAATCAGCCCTGGGATAAACGACCGGGCGCCCGACTGAGTGGCGATAACACAGGGAGGCTATCATCGGTAATTTACCAATCAACCGCGTTGCGCAAATCTCCCGGTGTTGCAAATTGTGGATATCCAGTTCACTGTGATAAAAAGCGGACAGTGAGCCCACCACTCCAACCATCATCGCCATCGGGTGTGAATCGTGGTTAAAACCATGAAACAACCGGATTAAGCCTTCATGAATCGCTGAACGGTAATTGACTTCATCGTTAAATCCAGCCAATTGACTTTCAGAGGGCAAATGCCCTCTCATCAACAGGTAAGCCGTTTCGATAAAGGTACAATTGGCCGCCAAATCCTCAATCGGATAGCCGCGGTAAAGTAAAATGCCCTTCTCGCCGTCAATAAAGGTAATCGCACTTTTACAACTGGCTGTCGACACATAACCCAGGTCATAGGTAAAAATCCCTAAATCCTGACTAATCTTCCGAATATCAGCAACCGGGATTCCTGCACTGCCCTTTAACAAAGGATACTCAGCACTTTCCCCCGTGGAATTATTGATAATCGAAATCGTTTCCTTTGCCATACATGCTCTTGTTTTGTTAAAAATTATTTTTTTATTTTTGATCCGCGTAGGTCTGCCGCCAACCATTTAAAGCCTATTTTACCCGAGCGACCTACACCCATGCAATTAAGCGTCTTTATTCAGGACTTCTAAAACCACCAAAACGCCGCTAACTTCTGTTAAAAAACCGTTAAAACCAGCTAAATGTAACGTTAACCACTAACACGCTAAAAAACTATTTTTTAATGACTCAGCGCGTTTACTCGCCGTCTACTTGCTGATAGCGCTCAATTTGGTCAAAATTCAAATAACGATAAGTATCTTCAGCAGATGCCTCCAACCCTTTTGCGTAGGCCATATATTCAGAAAACGTTGGAATGCGCCCCTGAATTGAACACACCGCGGCCAATTCAGCCGACGCTAAATAAACATTGGCCCCCGTTCCTAAACGATTCGGAAAATTACGCGTCGAAGTGGACACCACAGTGGAATTTTCAGCCACCCGCGCCTGATTACCCATGCACAACGAACAGCCCGGCATTTCCATACGGGCACCGGCTTTACCAAAGGTGCTGTAATAGCCCTCTTCGGTTAACTGGGTCTGGTCCATTTTAGTCGGTGGCGCTACCCATAAACGCGTGGGTAACTCGCCGGTGTGTTGATCTAATAATTTACCCGCCGCACGAAAATGGCCGATATTGGTCATGCACGAGCCTAAAAAGACCTCATCAATCGCCGTACCAGCCAATTCAGATAACGGTTTTACATCATCCGGATCGTTCGGACAAGCCAGTAATGGTTCGGTAATTTCATTCAAATTTATCTCAATGATCTCGAAATAATCCGCATCGGCATCCGGCTCCAGTAACACGGGATTTTCCAGCCATGCTTTCATTTCGTCAATGCGCCGCGCCAAGGTCCGGCTGTCGCCATACCCCTCAGCAATCATCCAGTTCAGTAAGGTGATATTAGAATTGATATATTCCCGAATCGGCGCTTCATTTAACCGGATAGAACAGCCGCCGGCTGAGCGTTCGGCGGATGCATCTGACAATTCAAAGGCTTGCTCTACTTTTAAATCAGGCAATCCTTCAATCTCCAAAATGCGACCGGAAAAAACATTCTTTTTACCTTTTTTCTCAACCGTTAACAGCCCTTTTTGAATCGCCATGTAAGGAATAGCATTAACTAAATCGCGCAAGGTAATCCCCGGTTGCATCTCCCCCGAAAAGCGCACCAAGACCGACTCAGGCATATCCAACGGCATTACGCCGGTGGCCGCCGCAAAAGCGACTAAACCGGACCCTGCCGGAAATGAAATCCCTAACGGGAAACGGGTATGTGAATCCCCGCCGGTGCCGACCGTATCGGGCAATAACATTCTATTCATCCACGAATGAATGACCCCGTCGCCCGGACGCAGCGACACCCCGCCGCGGTTCATAATAAAGTCAGGCAAGGTATGTTGGGTTTGAATATCAATCGGCTTCGGGTAGGCTGCCGTATGGCAAAACGACTGCATCACCAAGTCGGCTGAAAAACCTAAACACGCTAAATCTTTTAATTCATCGCGGGTCATGGGTCCTGTAGTATCTTGAGAACCCACGGTCGTCATTTTAGGCTCACAATAGGTCCCGGGACGCACCCCTTTTACACCGCAGGCTTTACCGACCATTTTTTGCGCCAACGAATAACCTTGGCTCGACTCAGCCGCATCAGCCGGTGTTTTAAAAACCTCAGACACCGGTAGACCCAAAGCCTCTCGGGCACGGGCGGTCAATCCACGACCGACAATCAGCGGAATACGCCCCCCGGCTCTCACTTCATCTAACAAGACATCGGTTTTAAAGCCAAAGGTACTGATGGTTTCGCCCGTTTCGTGACGTTTAATAACCCCCTCATACGGGTAAACATCAATCACATCCCCCATCGCAAGATCTTCAACATCACATTCGATCGGCAAAGCCCCTGAGTCTTCCATGGTATTAAAAAATATCGGCGCAATTTTCCCGCCAATACAAACACCACCGCCCCGTTTATTAGGCACATAAGGAATATCATCCCCCATATGCCACAGTACCGAATTAGTCGCTGATTTTCGTGACGACCCTGTCCCTACCACATCGCCCACATAAGCCAGTGGAAACCCTTTAGCTTTTAAATCAACAATCTGTGTTAACGCATCGGTAATGCCATCTCTGGGGTTTTTAAGCATCGCTTGTGCATGCAGCGGAATATCAGGCCGCGACCAGGCATCGGGGGCTGGCGATAAATCATCGGTATTGGTTTCACCGGTGACCTTAAATACGGTTACGGTCATTAACGCCGGGACTTCGGGCTTTTCAGTAAACCATTCCGCATTCGCCCACGACTCAATGACCGCTTGCGCATACGCATTACCGCCATCGGCTTTATCTTTAACATCATAAAAAGCATCAAAAATCAACAAGGTATGGCTTAGTGCTTTCGCTGCAAGCGGTGCTAAAACCGCATTATCCAACAAGGCAATCAAAGGGGCTATGTTATAGCCACCGAGCATCGTGCCTAACAATTCAGTGGCACGTTCAGCTGTTAAAATGGGTGAGCGCGTCTCACTTTGAGCAATAGCCGCCAGAAACCCTGCCTTCACATAGGCGGCCTCATCAACGCCGGCCGGCACCCGGTGCTCCAGTAACTCTAATAAAAAGTCGCCCTCATTCGCTGGCGGATTTTCAATCAATTTAACTAAACCCGCGACTTGTTCAGCCGATAAGGGTTGAGGAACAATACCCTGTTCCGAACGTTCTTCTACATGTTGGCGATAATCATCTAACATTTACAACTCTCATTGGGAATTTGACAAAGACAGGCACTTTAAGTGCCCCTGATAGACAGGCATCAAACTAAAAAAACTGGCTGCACCAGAGTGTTAATTTGATATAAGTAACGGAAAATTATAGCAGAACAGCACCTTTTTTTAAAGATACAACGCGGGAAAAGCACTTATTGGAAATGTAAGAAAATAAGACACCCTTAAAGCCGGCAAGGCATTAAACGCAATACCTGACCGACCTTAAGCTGACCTGAAAAGAAGAAATAAACGGCTTAAAAGAATTATCCTAAAGCCATGGCATCACGGATCGCCTGACCCATCTCTGTGGTTCCCGCTCTGGAATTTGGATTTAAGTCAGGGGTCACAAAGGTGCCATCGAAAATAACTTTTTTAACCGCTCGCTCCACGCGGTCACTGGCGGCATCTTCTCCTAAATGCTTGAGCATCATCGCGCCCACCATAATGACCGCAGTCGGATTAGCCAGATTTTTACCGGTAATATCCGGCGCACTGCCATGAACCGCCTCAAACAAAGCCGCATCGGCGCCAATATTAGCACCCGGAATCAAGCCCAAACCGCCCACTAACCCTGCGGTTAGGTCCGATAAAATATCACCAAACAGATTAGTCGTCACGACGACATCAAATTGCGACGGATTCATCACCATGTGCATACACGCCGCATCAATAATTTTTTCATCGAACTCAATCGAAGGATAACTCGGTGCAATTTCACGCGCAACATCCAAAAACAAACCTTGGGTAAATTTTAAAATATTCGCCTTATGACAAACCGTTACTTTTTTACGGTTATTATCAACCGCATATTCAAAGGCATAACGAATAATTTTTTCAGAAGCATCTCGGGTCACCACCGCAAGACTTTCGGCAATATCTTTTTCCGGTGTTAAATAATGCTCAAGGCCGCAGTAAAGTCCCTGAGTATTTTCCCTGACCACGACAATATCCACATCTTCAAATCGAGTATTAACCCCGGGCCAAATTCTTGCGGGACGCACATTGGCATAAAGATTAAATTTTTGCCTAAGAACCACATTAATGCTTCGAAAGCCGCCACCCGAAAGCGTGGTCAAAGGGCCTTTAAAGGCGACTCGGTTACGGGTAAATGACGCAACGGTTTCATCGGGAATAGGGGTGCCGTATTTTTCATACGCTCCCATGCCGGCTTCGGCTTCTTCCCAGTTTATTTGAACGCCGGTGGCATCAATGACCTTAACCGCCTCTTCCATAATCGATGGACCAATGCCATCCCCTTTGATTAATGTCACGTTATACATAACTACTGTCCTAAATGGTAAAAAAAAGACTTCATGATACACCCTTTGTAAGATGATAAAAACCAGCGCTCTGAAATGATTTTCAAGGGTAATAACCTGCCGTTTAAAAAACCTGCATCAGGCTAAGCCACACGTTACGGCGTTCTTAAATACACTATTTTTTTTATCACTTGCGCTTGTGTCGGGCACGCAGGATGCTCAGCACCGAATAAATATGCCGACAACGCTAAGTCCTCCAGCGCCACTAAGGCTTCAAAGGCTAAACGCTCCTGATCAGATGCATTTTTATAATTCTGTTCTAAATAGGTCATAAGCAACCGATCTAACTCCAAAGACCCCCGCCGACAACGCCACTTGAGCTTAGCTAACCTCGCCATCGACTACCGCTGTACCAACATTTTTTTTATTTCCGCTATCGCCTTGGCAGGATTCAAACCCTTCGGACAGGTATCGGTGCAGTTCATAATGGTATGACAGCGATAGAGCTTAAAGGCATCGTCCAAGGCATCCAAACGCTGGTCTTTTTGATCATCTCGGCTATCCACCAACCACCGATACGCCTGCAACAAGACTGCTGGCCCTAAATAACGATCGCCATTCCACCAGTAACTGGGGCAACTCGCCGAACAACAGGCACACATCACACATTCATAAACGCCATCGAGCTGTTTGCGCTCATCTATAGATTGCAATTGCTCCCGGCCACCCGAGGCGACACTACCTTCAGCGCCCCTAAGCGCTTCAGAATTATTTTTCTGCAACCACGGCTTGATCGAGGCGTATTGCTGATAAATCAGCGTCATATCGACCACCAGATCTTTAATCACCTTTAAATGCGGCAACGGATAAATACGAATAACCGCGGGGTAATCGGCGATAGCGGCCAAACAGGCCAAGGTGTTTTTACCGTTAATGTTCATCGCACAAGAACCACACACCCCTTCTCGACACGAACGCCTAAACGTCACCGTAGGGTCCAATTCATCTTTAATTTTAATAATAGCGTCCAAGACTTTACTGCCGCACTGGTCTAAATCAATTTGATATCGATCCAGCCGTGGATTTTGTGCATCTTCCGGTTCAAAACGGTAAATATGAATTTCTTTAACCCGCTTAACATCAGGGGGAGCTAACAGCCTCTTGCCCGCCTTAACCTTGGAATTTTTAGGGAGCCTCAATTCAACCATTTAGTACACTCGCCGCGCCGGTGGAATGACGTCCACATCGCCGCTTAAGGTATACAAATGAACCGGACGATAGCCTATTCTTACCTTTTCATTCTGTAACCAAATCACCGTATGTTTCAACCAGTTAACATCATCACGTTCCGGAAAGTCTTCCCGCGCATGACTGCCACGGCTTTCGGTGCGGTTATGGGCCGCATGCATGGTGACCTGCATTTGCGCCAATAAATTATCCAGCTCTAAGGTTTCCACTAAATCGGTATTCCAGATTAACGAGGTATCCGTGACGCGAACACGGTCAAAAGAACTGACGATTTCTTTCATATTGTTAACGCCTTGGCGCAGCAGTTCCTCCGTTCTAAACACTGCTGCACTTTTTTGCATTTCTTTTTGCATGGCCAGACGAATCTCACTCGGCAACAAATCCCCTTTCGAATAACGAATCCGATCAAAACGCGCCAACGCCGCCTCACAGGCATCTTGCTGCAGTGGTTTTAACTTTTGACCGGGCACCACAATTTCAGCACAACGATTCGCCGCTGCCCTGCCAAAAACAATTAAATCTAACAACGAATTGGAGCCTAAGCGATTGGCCCCATGAACGGAGACACAAGCTGCTTCGCCAATAGCCATTAACCCGGGTACCACCGCATCGGGATTGCCTTCAACTACCGTCACCACTTCAGCAAAACGATTCGTTGGAATGCCGCCCATACTGTAATGCACGGTGGGTATCACCGGAATGGGCTCTTGGGTCACATCAACGCCGGCAAAAACACGCGCGGTCTCGGTAATTCCCGGAAGCCGCTCATTCAACAATGCCCGGTCGAGATGCTCAAGATGTAACAACACATGGTCTTTATCAGCACCCACGCCTCGCCCTTCATTAATTTCAAGAGTAATCGCGCGGCTTACCACATCCCTTGATGCCAAATCACCGGCTGAAGGCGCATAGCGCGCCATAAAACGCTCGCCTTCAGCGTTGGTCAGAAAGCCGCCCTCCCCGCGAGCGCCCTCTGAAATCAAACACCCTTCGCCATAAATACCGGTAGGATGAAATTGTACAAACTCCATATCCTGCAAGGGGAGACCGGCTCTAAGCACCATCGCATTGCCATCGCCGGTCACCGTATGTGCCGACGTACAGGAAAAATAGCCCCGACCATAACCGCCTGTGGCCATCACCGTCATTTGCGCGCTAAATAAATGCAAAGAACCGTCTTCCAAACACCAGGCTAAAACGCCTCGGCATTCACCTTGTTCCATAATCAAATCTAAAACGATGTATTCAATAAAGAATTCAGTCTGATGTTTTAATGCCTGTTGATACAGGGTATGTAAAATAGCGTGCCCTGTTGCATCGGCCGCCGCACAGGTCCGCTTGGCCTGACCTTTGCCAAAATGCGTAGTCATGCCGCCAAAGGCACGCTGGTATATCTTACCCTCTGGGGTTCTGGAGAACGGCACACCATAACCTTCTAATTCGATAATGGCCGGAATCGCTTCTTTACACATATACTCAATAGCATCTTGATCCCCTAACCAATCAGAACCTTTAACGGTATCGTACATATGGTAGCGCCAGTCATCTTCCCCCATATTACCCAAAGCCGCACTCACCCCGCCTTGCGCTGCTACGGTATGACTTCGGGTCGGAAAAACCTTACTGAGACACGCGGTTTTAAGTCCTTTTTCTGCCATTCCAAAAGCCGCCCGAAGTCCTGCACCTCCGGCCCCGACCACGATAACGTCATAACTGTGTTCAATAATTTTATACGCTGGTTTACGCAAACCTTACACCCTGAAAAATAAAATGATTACGCCCAATACAGCACTTGCCACTAACAAGCCAAAGCTCCACAAGGATGCGAATATCAGTTTCTCCTGAAGCTGTTGATCGGCAATATAATCTTCTATGATCACTTTCAATCCTAAATAGCTATGAGACGCCACAACGCCTAGAAAAATAAAAAGACAAGCCAGACTCAAAGGCCCCAACAACCATTCTCTGAACTCTGGGTAGGACGCTGTGAGACCATAATGAAAAAACACCCCTAACCAGATCACTAAGGGTACCAAAAGAAGTGCTGTTACCCGTTGTAAGAGCCACTGGTTTTTAAAAGACACCGGCGCTAGCTTATCTCCCAGTCGACTCATAAATCTGCTTATTTTCGCCGCCATAGCCGCTTTCTAAATCAACACAATAGCAACAACCGATACCACAAAAACCAGCCACACTTCCCACAACGCATAAGTGTGTAGACGCGCACCTTCAAAGCCAAAGCCAAGATCCCACAGTAAATGACGCAACCCATGAACTAAATGAAATGATAAAGCAAATGCAAAACCTGCCAGCATTATTTGGATCGGCCACTGATTTAAAAAACTCTGGACCGTCAAAAACACGGCCTCGCCACTGGCCAGTGCGACTAAGAGCGCGAGAAAAACAAACAACCCCGCTATTAATAAAATACCTGTGATTCGATGACTAATAGAGAGCACTGCGGTCAAGGGCAGTTTATAAACGGTTAAATGCGGCGCTAAAGGGCGGTGACTATTCAACATTATTTAGGAATTTAAGATTAATCATTTTAAACCATCATAATACATTTCAATTAACAAACACTATTTGCCTTAAAATTATCAACCCTAACCCCAGCCATGCAAAAATAGTACAAATAGTCCACTTGCCAAGTTTTATTTGGTAAATTTTTGTTTTATAATGGGAAATTTACCGCACCTTGAGAGAACCTTATGGAAAAACCATTTATCCTGCACATGCTTACGACTGCAAAAAATCTAAGCCCTTTTGACGTCAATATGGCATTGGATGCCGGCTGGATTTCAGCTATTCCTTACATTAATGTCGAACCCAGTGAAATTCGCGGCCTAGTACAGGATGCCATTTTCTCCCGCAGCCAAAAGAGCATGCAAAAAACCGGTATTTTTATCGGCGGTCGTGACACTAAACAAGCGATGGACATGCTTAAATCTGCCAAGCATGCCATGGTACCTCCTTTTGAAGTTTCTGTCTTTGCCGACCCAAGCGGCGCCTTTACCACAGCAGCCGGCATGGTTGCCTGTGTCGAGCGTGAACTCAAAGATAAATTCAACACCACACTGGAAGGCAAAAACATTCTTGCTTTAGGCGGTACCGGTCCTGTCGGCCAAGCCGCTGCTGTTATTTCTGCTAAAGCCGGTGCTAACGTCACTATTGTGGGTCGCCAACTGGAAAAAGCACAACATATTGCCGAGATGTGCACCACTGAATTTGGTGATGGTAAAATTACCATCCAAGGCGCAGCCGATGCTGACAAAGGTGACATGATCCAAAATACCGATATTGTCTATGCAACTGCAGCGGCTGGCATTGAAGTCTTAAGCGCTGAACTGGTGGCCGCGGCTCCGGTCTTAAAAGTGGCTGCTGATGTTAATGCCGTACCACCATCGGGCATTGCCGGCTTAGACGCCTTCCATAATGGCACTCCGATTGAAGGCTCCACCAGCGGTGCTGTTGGCGTCGGTGCATTAGCTATTGGTAACGTTAAGTACAAGGCCCAAAATCAACTGCTTAAACAAATGATTGAGCACACCAATGGCAGCCCACAATTTCTGCATTTTGAACACGCTTTTGAAGTTGCCAGAGAGCACATTAAATCGGCTGGCTAATTACCACTACCCGGTGTCATGACACCTCACAATCAGGACTTTTATTGCCGCTAACCTTAGATTCATGCCCATGAATAAAGGCAAGCGGCTTCTACCTCCAAATTAATTCAGGAACTATCCCCATGTCGAAGAAAAGCATTCTTCATATGTTTGACCCCATGCCCCATAACAGCCCGTTCGATGTCAACATGGCGGCTGATGCGGGTTTTGATATCATCATGCCTTATAACAATGTTAACTTCGAAGACACCCAACGTTTAGTTCAAGATGCTATTTTTTCCAGAGGCCCCAAAGGCGTAAAACAAACGGCTATTTTTATCGGTGGCCGCGATATGAGTCTGGCTTACGACATGTTAACTGCCAGTAAGCATGCCATGGTTCCCCCTTTTGAAGTCTCCGTACTGGCAGATCCAAGCGGCGCTTTTACCACCGCTGCCGCATTGGTTGCTTGTGTTGAAAAAGCACTGGCCGACACGACGACAAGAACCATGGCCGATTGTAACATTGTTGTTTTTGGCGGCACCGGCCCTGTGGGCATTGCCAGCGGCGTAATTGCCTCACTCACGGGCGCTAAAACCACGCTAGTAGACCACCTCAATATACATACCGCTCAAGATACGGCCCAAGAATACAACCGGCTCTTTAACTGCCAGCTTCAAGGCGCTGTTGCCGGTAACCACGATGAAAAATCAGCCCTCCTGGCAGAGGCTGATATTATATTATGTGCCGCTAAAGCCGGCGTTCAAGTTATTAACCAAGCACTGCTCACAACCGCGACACAACTTAAAGTTGCCGGCGATGTGAACGCCGTACCGCCCGCCGGCATTGAAGGCATTAAATTAAAAGATTTTGGCCGACGATTCAATAATGGCTCATCCGCCGTAGGCGTCGGCCCCTTAGCCATTGGCGACATAAAATATAAAACACAACAGCGTTTACTCAGGCAACTCCTGACCACAGATAAGCCGGTTTACCTTGACTTTCGTGAGGCCTTCAGCGTTGCACGCCATTTAGTAAAGCTATCATAACACCCCGGGTAAATCAGGCCCCGCCCTTCCAATCGGTATAGTTATATTTAATCGCAAGATGCATCAATTCAATATCATTGTGGACACCCAGCTTTTTAAACACCCGATAACGATAAGTCACCACCGTTTTTTCCGTGATATTTAATAATTCAGCAATGATTTTAATAGCATGCCCTTGTAAGGTTAAATGCAGAACACTGGCTTCGCGACTAGAAAGCAAAGAAAAAGGATCTCCCCCTATTACGCCTAAATTTTTTAACGCAATATTTTGAGCAACCTTATCGCTTAAGTAGAAATCACCCGCCAACACCACCTGAATCGCACTCACCAACTGCTCAACACCCGTATCTTTACAAATAAAACCTGAGACACCCATCTGAACCAAATGCGCCGGTATAGGACCATCATCCAAAACAGATAAAACAATAATCTTAGTGGCTGTCTCTGCTTGTAATATTTTACGGGCTGTTTCAATGCCTCCGATTCCCGGCATATTAATATCCAGAAAAATAATATCCGGCGATAATGCTTTATACTGAGCCAAAGCCTCTTCACCGGATGCAGCCAAAAAACAAGTAACCTCCAAACTAGAGACTTCCTCTAATAAAGACTGTACACCGAGACGAATGAGCTCTTGGTCATCAACAATTAAAACCTTTATCAAAACCACTCCTTAAACAAACACCCAACTCGTAGCCAATGTTAACATGCTGCCGCCCTTAAATCGGCGTTCCTCTTTTTAAACTTTTCGGAACCATCATTGACACTGAATAATAACAGTAGGTAATTACCATGAAGAAATAACTGAAAACAAAACCAAGAAGAAAGTCAGATGAATTAATCTGAAAAGAAAAGAACAGAGAAGGAAGATAATGGCGGAGAGGCAGGGATTCGAACCCTGGGAGGGCTACAAACCCTCAACGGTTTTCAAGACCGCCGCTTTCGACCACTCAGCCACCTCTCCTAAACAGACGCTATGATACCTAAAACAAAGAAAAAACTCCAGCCTGAAAACACATCAATTTCGGCTCCGTTCTAGAGCAGCCCCTTCACACCGCGCAGCGTAAAAATATGGCCTGCCACACTACTGCATCAAAACCTCTAAACCGGCCTGTTCGACAGCTACACCGGCCTTAAAACTTGACTCGACTTGACGTTCTAAATTAGCAAAATCAAATAAATCAGTATCCGCCAGTTGCGAGGGAGCAATGTTTTTTAACCCTGTAAAAATACTCTCAAGGCGCCCAGGAAACTGCCTGTCCCAAGTTTGTAGCATCACTTTCATAGCCTGACGTTGAAGATTTTCCTGTGAACCACACAGATTACACGGAATAATGGGATACGCTTTCATTTGTGCAAAGCGTGCGATATCTTTTTCACGGCAATATGCCATCGGCCGAATCACCATATTTTTCTTATCATCACTTAATAATTTTGGCGGCATGGCTTTTAACTTACCGCCATAAAATAAATTCAGAAAAAAAGTCTCAATGATGTCATCACGGTGGTGCCCTAAAGCAATTTTAGTGATTCGATTGTCCTGCGCATAGCCATACAAGGTACCGCGCCGCAATCTTGAACACAACCCACAGGTCGTTTTTCCCTCGGGAATAATCTTCTTCACCACACTATAGGTATCACGCTCAATAATATCAAAAGGCACACCTAAACCCTTTAAATAGTCAGGCAAAACATGCTCTGGAAATCCCGGTTGCTTCTGATCTAAATTAACGGCTATCAAGTCAAAATGAATCGGCGCGGTTTGCTGTAAATTATGCAAAATAGAAAGCATGGCATAAGAATCCTTACCCCCCGACAAACAAACCATCACGCGGTCGCCATCCGCTATCATGTCATAGTCAGCAATCGCACTACCCACATCACGACGCAGCCGTTTTTGCACCTTATTTAATTCAATACGTGATTTAGCGTCAACAGCGGGCATAGCATTAAACGGCGAAAAGAATAATCAAAAAAAGGAAAAAATCGGGTGCTCCTAAAACACCCGATTTACGTAAATTAATCGTCTAACTGTTGAAAGATAAGTGTTGAATTGGTACCGCCAAAACCAAAACTGTTTGACATCACAGTTTTCAATGGCACATTATCGCGGAATTCTCGAACAATAGGCACCCCTTCCGCTTTAGGGTCTAACTGGGTAATATTGGCAGAAGCACACAAGAATTGTTCTTTCATCATCAACATAGAATAAATCGCTTCATTAACACCCGCACCGCCTAAGGCATGACCGGTTAACGATTTGGTAGAACTTACGGCCGGCATATTGTCATTAAAAACTTGCCGCAATGCTTCTAACTCGCGAGTATCACCGACCGGCGTACTGGTGCCGTGTGCATTAATATAATCTACAGGACCAGTGACCGTTGCCATGGCTTGTTGCATACACCGAACCGCACCTTCACCCGAAGGTTGTACCATATCGTAGCCATCTGAGGTCGCACCGTAGCCAACTAATTCGGCATAAATTTTTGCTCCGCGCGCTTTCGCATGCTCTAAATCTTCCAGAACTAAAACACCGCCGCCACCGGAAATGACAAAACCATCACGCGTTGCATCATAAGCTCTGGAGGCTGTTTGTGGCGTATCATTATATTTTGAAGACAACGCCCCCATAGCATCAAACAAAACTGACATAGTCCAGTGAACTTCTTCACCGCCGCCGGCAAAAACAATATCCTGTTTTCCCATTTGGATTTGCTCCATCGCATTACCAATACAATGGGCACTGGTCGCGCAGGCCGAGGTAATCGAATAGTTAATACCCTTAATCTTAAACGGTGTCGCTAAACAAGCAATATTGGTACTCGACATGGTTCGAGGCACCATATAAGGGCCAACACGCTTCACGCCTTTGGCGCGCAAAATATCAGCTGCAGCAACTAAATTAGAGGTTGAAGGTCCGCCAGACCCCATAATTAAACCGGTTCTAACATTTGATACGTCACTGTCTTCAAGTCCGGCATCATCGATCGCCTGCTGCATCGCAATATAATTAAATGCCGCACCATCGCCCATAAAACGTTTGACTTTACGGTCGATAAATTCATCAAGATCGATATTAATCGGTCCGTGAACATGACTTCTAAAACCCAATTCTTGATATTCCTCAGAGAACACAATACCCGAACGACCGACCTTTAAAGAGTCAACAACCTCTGTCTGGTTATTGCCGATCGGAGAGACTATTCCTAACCCTGTAACCACTACTCGCTTCATGTTATTCCTCCTCAAAAATCTTCGGTTGAGGTAAATAAACCCACACGGAGATCTGTTGCTTCATAAATAACTTTACCGTCCACTTCCATCGTAGCATCGGCTATACCCATCACTAGCTTACGTAGAATCACACGTTTTAAATCCAAACGATAGATCACCTTCTTAGCACCCGGCAAGACCTGACCGCGAAATTTAACATCACCAACACCCAGTGCACGGCCCTTGCCCGGACCACCCATCCAACACAAATAAAAGCCAACTAATTGCCACATGGCATCTAATCCCAGACACCCTGGCATCACCGGATCACCTTGGAAATGACAATCAAAAAACCATAACTCGGGTGTAATGTCTAATTCAGCCACAATACTGCCCTTATCAAACTTTCCACCTTCATCTGAAATATGGGTAATACGATCCATCATTAACATATTAGGCAGGGGTAATTGCGCATTCTTGGGGCCATATAATTCACCTCGCCCAGACATTAATAACTCTTCTCGGGTAAAGCTATGCTGTTTCTGCATCAGTCGTAAAATCCTTAAATTTTAAAATATGGCTGCTATTATCTAATACTCAACCATAAAAAGCAGTAAATACCACGTTTTTTTACTTTCACGTCGCAATAAAATCAATGGCTCGCTGTATTCTTGCCAGTGTTTTAGAGCGCCCCAACAGCGACAAGGTCACATCAATCGCCGGCGTTGCCGCCTGTCCGGAAATGGCTACCCGTAACGGTTGCGCCACCTTCCCAAGCTTCAAATCCATCGCTTGTGCGGTATCAAGCACTATCTGATGCAAGGCTTCACCGTCCCATTCTTCCATCGCTGTGAATTGAACCAACAACTGTTGCAAGACCCCAGTAGCCTCACCTTTAAAGTTCTTTTTCGCCGCTTTCTCATCATAAGATTCAAAATCCTGATAAAAATAACGACTGGCCGCCGCCATTTCCTTCAAGGTCTTACTGCGCTCACGCAAGGCCACGACAACCGTCTCAACAGTGGGCCCACCCTCTGTATTAATACCCTGATTATCTAAATGCCACTGCAAATGCGGCGTTATCATTTCAGGGTCTGCGCTCATAATATATTGATGATTCAACCATAATAATTTCTCCGTATTAAAAGCTGACGCAGAAACATTCACCGCGGCTAAATCAAAATGCGCTATCATTTCATCAATTGAAAATATCTCCTGATCACCGTGTGACCAACCTAAACGCACTAAATAATTGAGCAGGGCCTGCGGTAAAAAACCGTCATCCCGGTATTGCATCACACTCACAGCACCGTGCCGTTTTGACAGCCGACTGCCGTCATCGCCTAAGATCATAGGTAAATGCGCATACCGCGGTGGTTCCACATTCAGTGCTTTTAAAATATTAATTTGCCGCGGCGTATTATTAATATGATCGTCCCCACGTATCACGTAATTAATACCCATATCCCAGTCATCAATGACGACGGTTAAATTATAGGTGGGCGACCCATCTCCCCGGGCAATAATCAAATCATCTAGTTCACTGTTATTGATCGTGATATCACCTTTGACACAATCGTTAAAAAGCACGGCCCCTTCAGTCGGATTTTTAAATCGAATAACCGGCCGCACATCATTCTTAACTGGGTTACCGTGTCGACAACGCCCGTCATAGCGCGGTTTTTCCTTGCGACTCATTTGCTCAGCACGACGTGTTTCCAGCTCGTCTTTACTGCAATAACAATAATAAGCATCACCCTGATCCAAGAGCTGTTGAATCACTTCTTTATAACGATCAAAACGTTGGGTCTGATAATAAGGACCTTCATCATAATTCAGGCCTAACCACGCCATCCCTTCTAAAATAGCGTCAACAGAGGCGTCCGTTGAACGTTCTCGGTCGGTATCTTCGATCCGTAAAACAAATTGACCTTGGTGCTGGCGCGCATAGAGCCAGGAGAACAGCGCAGTACGCGCCCCACCGACATGAAGATAGCCCGTTGGACTGGGTGCAAAACGTGTTTTTATATCCATTCGATTATTTCTTTCGTAAAATTAAATTTGCATACTGTTTAGCAATCCCCATTGCTTTCATGGCGCGTTCCACATCGGTGTAATAACTCAAAACACCCTTAGCTGGCTCAGAACCTAGGGCGACTGCTTTTTGAATCACCGTTAAATCCGGCTGACCCGCGAACCACCCAACTGTAGGTAGCCCTAAAAAAACCACTCACAGAAAAGATTTTACTCATTATTTTCCCCAACTAAAAAAAGGCCTTCATCAAGACACTACCTTTATTCTATAACCGTCAAGCCGCCCATATACGGCACTAACACCTCAGGGATATGAATACGGCCCTTAGCATCCTGACCATTTTCCATCACCGCGACCAAGGTTCGACCGGCGGCCAGACCTGACCCATTAAGTGTGTGCACTAATTCCGGCTTACCGGTTTCAGGATTGCGCCAACGTGCCTGCATCCGGCGGGCTTGAAAATCACCAAAGTTACTACACGAAGAAATCTCCCGATACTTCTGCTGCCCGGGCAACCAAACTTCCAGATCATAGGTTTTTCTGGCAGAAAAACCCGTATCACCCGCACAGAGCAGAACTTTCCGATAAGGTAATCCTAATAACTTGAGAATATTCTCGGCATGCCCGGTTAATTCTTCATGCGCCGCTTCTGCATTTTCTGCCCGCACAATTTGCACTAATTCAACTTTCTCAAATTGGTGCTGGCGAATAAGCCCTCTGACATCTTTGCCGTATGAGCCCGCCTCACTTCGAAAACAAGGCGTTTGACAGACGTATTTCAGTGGCATTTTATCCGCGGCTACAATTTCATCCCGAACGCGATTCGTGACCGGAACCTCGGCGGTCGGAATCAAATATAACGGCGTTTCACTTTCTATTTTAAACAAATCTTTTTCAAACTTAGGTAGCTGCCCGGTTCCTTGCAATGTTTCGGTATTAGCCAGAAAGGGCACATAGGTTTCTTCATAACCGTGCTCTCGCCCATGAATATCAAGCATAAATTGAATTAAAGCACGCTGCAGCCGAGCGATGGCCCCTGTCAAGACGACAAAGCGAGCCGTTGCGATCTTTGCGCCTAACTCAAAATCCATTCCGCCTAATTTAGCGCCCAGATCAACATGGTCTAACGGTTCAAAATCAAATTGCCGCGGTTCCCCCCAGCAATACAGCTCAAGATTATCAGCCTCATCACGGCCCTCAGGAACCGCTGCGTCCAAGATATTAGGCAAACTCATAAAAAAAGCATTTAACTCTTCTTGAACCTTACTCAATGCATTTTCGGCCTCTTTTAACTGATCGCCCAATGATTGCACATCATCCAGTAAGGGTTGGATATCTTCGCCTTTTGCCTTCGCCTGACCGATCGCTTTGGAACGACTGTTACGGTCATTCTGTAATTCTTGTGTTTGTATTTGCAAAGCTTTACGCTGCGTTTCCAACGCACTGTAAGCGGCTACATCTAACGCTAACTTTCGATGACTTAACGCTTGTTTAACCGCATTAATATCGGCTCTTAATAATCTGGGGTCTAACATATTATTCAACTACCTAAAAAATAAAAAACCCCGTCATGACAGGGACAAAAAAATCACACACCTAAATGATTTATGAAAAAACCTCTACGCTTAAGCACTACATTTGCTTACCCGCCAACAGACCTAAACTTAGCACTGACCCAGTCAAAAACACATTGCCGAAAAGTAAGCTGGCGACAAGATTAAAATTATCATCAAAAGAAAAGCCCTCTTCAATCATGTGTAACATAATATAGAGGCTGGACAAGGTAATAAACATCCCCCCTAACAACACAATGGCTACTGTCTGATATTCAATCGTTAATGCCACTTTATGCATTAAAGTGCCGGTCACCATGCCTAGTAAAAATGCCCCAATGGAGTTCGTAATCAATAAGCCGTAAGGCAATGCCCAATTGGAGCCGTGAAAAACCCCCGAAGACTGCTGAAAAATCAATCGCCCCATGGACAACCCTAACCAGACCACTAAAACACAGACACTCACGCTCACAAAAATATTCAACATTGCTTTGGTCAGATTACCTTGCTCAAGCAAGTAGAGTGTATCCAACGAAAATGTTGAGAAGGTCGTGAGTGAACCGAAAACACCGACTAAAATAGCCAAACGGTATTCATCACCCAAAGCGACACGCTGTACCACCAAGGCTTCTGTCATCAGACCAATTAGAAAAGACCCGATAATATTAACGGCCAAGGTTCCGTAAGGAAACCCACGCCCTAACCACTGGTAAACCCCCGTTGAAATTAAAAACCGCAATACGGCACCGAGCGCACCGCCGAAGGCGACTGCATAAATCTGATTCATGAGGGTAACTTAATAAAATGCTTACGGTAATATTTCAATTCTTCGATCGACTCTAAAACATCGTCTAAGGCTTTGTGACTACCTTTTTTTTCAAAACCATCCAATAACTCCGGCGCCCAACGCTGCGCAAGTTCTTTCAATGTAGACACATCTAAATTCCGATAATGAAAAAAACCCGCCAATTCCGGCATATAACGCACTAAGAAACGCCGGTCCTGCCCAATACTGTTACCACAAATCGGCGATTGATTAGCCCCCACCCATTGCGCCAAAAAGGCTAAGGTTTGTTGCTCAGCCATTGCTACTGTTATGACACTGCTGTTAACCCGTTCAATCAAGCCAGACTGGCCATGGTGCTGTTGATTCCAGTCATCCATCGCACTCATCACATCCTCCGGCTGATGAATGGCTAACACCGGACCTTCAGCCAAAATATTGAGTTGCGCATCGGTTACTACAGTCGCTATCTCTATGATAAAATCTAC
>ENA-ORXI01001103-ORXI01001103.1-sediment-metagenome-genome-assembly--contig:-NODE-1103-length-21587-cov-2.857648_pt1 | contig 21587 bp, 13 predicted proteins | sample MGYA00237861_ERZ511468 | MGnify/ENA primary metagenome ERZ511468 (study PRJEB26299, sample SAMN06266213) | sediment metagenome | isolation source: Hudson Canyon methane seep mesocosm | place...
CATGTGAGTCAGTTCGAGGTCTCTCAGCCAGGGCTTGAAATCGGGGTGATTTCACTGAAGCGGCAATGGAGCCAACAGTGACTTTTTTAGGCCGTATTCGACGTATTTGGATTGCGCTTGATTATCAGGTTGTACTGCCATTATTAGCTTGTTTGCCGTTGTTTTTAGGGCGCTACCTCGCGGCAAAGCGAGGTCAATTATACGGTTACATGGAACACGACTGGCGTAAGTTTTCTTTTCAGGATGGTGCCTTTCACCAGCGTCTTGAAGCATCATTAGCGCAATTGTTACCTGAGGAAAGTAAAGGGGCGCATCAGTTAGCGGTCATCCGGCGTTATCAAATGCAAAGTCTTGAAGAGTGGGAAGCGGCTTGCTTGATCGTGGGGCGTGATATCTCTACCTGGCCGGTTCGTTTTGAGGGTCTTGAAGAGGTACAGAAGGCGTTGTTAGACAATCCGCGTGTGGTATTTTTAACAGCGCATTTTGGCAGTAGTATTTTAGGAACGGTTTTGTTGCAAAAGTTAGGCTTGCCGGTCTTGGGGATGAGTTCCGATGTGGTTGAAATGCCTTGTGTGCATCCGAGTATTAGTGCTTTTTATCGTAAAAAATATGCAGCAATGGGGCGCTATTTAAATGGCGGTGAGATCTTGCATCGGGAAGGAAATATGATGAAGTTTAGCCGTTTTTTAAAGAACCGAGGCATTGTTGTGATTGTCGGTGATTTGCCGCCTGACAGTAATGAAAAGCCGACAGTACGGGATTTTCTGGGTGCGTCCAGAGGGTTTGCCAGTGGACCGGTAAAATTAAGTCATTTAGCAAAAGCCGCTTTTAGGTCATTTGTTTGTGAATATCAAAGCGGTGAGTATGTCGTGCGGTTTTCTGAGTCACACGAAGAGCCATACGGCTTTGTTGAAAAGGCAATCAGAGCGAATCCAAGCACATGGTGGGCGGCTGATTTGTTAACCTTATACCCTAAGATAGAACCTTCCGCTTCAGTTAAGTGAGTTGTTTTCCCGTGGGGGAGTTTTTTAATGACGGCAAGACAAATTTGATCGACGGTTAACAATGGATTATAAAAGTTTATTAGCAGTGAGTTCATTCTCACCCGAGATATTGAATCGACCTGACTCTTGGGTCGGGCATTTACCGTTTTCTGCCTGGTTAATGAAAACGCTGTCGCCCACGGTTTTTGTTGAGTTAGGGACGCATTCGGGTAACTCTTATTTTTCCTTTTGTCAGGCGGTTGTCGAAAACAACCTAGCAACGGTTTGTTATGCTGTTGATACTTGGCAGGGCGATGAGCACGCAGGGTTTTATGCGGCTGATGTTTTTGCACAGGTTTCCCAAGATAATGCGGCGAAATATGCGGCATTTTCTCGCTTGTTACGGATGACTTTTGACGAGGCTACAGGCTATTTTGCCGAGGGCTCAGTGGATTTACTGCACATCGATGGTTTTCACAGCTATGAAGCGGTTGCACATGATTTTACCACCTGGTTGCCTAAATTAGCGCCGGGTGCGGTGGTTGTTTTTCATGATACCAATGTGCGTGAAGGTGATTTTGGCGTTTGGCAGTTCTGGCGTGAATTACAGGCGCGTTATCCGAATAATTTAGAATTTTTTCATTCGCATGGCTTGGGCGTGTTGCAACTAAATGATGCACCAGAGGCTAAAAAAATACCGTGGTTACAACCGGAGGCAACAAGTAAGCGAACAATTATTGCGTATTTTGCATCACTCGGTGCTCAGCAACTGGAACGCTTTGCTTTTAATGAAACTAAAACAGAAGTCGTCAATCTGACCGCCATTCTTTCTGCGCGTGATCAGGCCATAGCCGAGTTAAATGAAACGGTTCGTGAAAAGAATCGCGAACTGGATCATTTAAGTCAGACTATTCGTGAAAAGAACCGTGAGGCAGAACAATTAACCCAAGCGATTGGGGATCAGAAAAAACAGATTTTCAACCTGGAACAATCGCTGCGTGCGGTTTTCAATAGTACCAGTTGGCGGCTCACAGCACCGATGCGTTCTGCGGTCGTTTTAGCCCGAAAGGGACGTCACCTCTGGTCTGTTTTTCAAAACTACGGGTGGTTGTTTGGAGCCAGAAAGGTTGTTCACATTATTCGCTACGAAGGTTTTTTAAGTCTTAACAAACGCCTGTTACGGTTTTTAACACAGCAAACACTAGCGGTTAAAAAAAAAAGCGCCGGTGAGCGCCAACCGGCAATAGTAATACAACCTCACTATATTGCCCCGGAGTTAGTCGTAGCGACTGAGGTCTTAGCACAGCCGCCGACGATTGCCGTTCACTGGCATTTGTATTACACCGAGATGTTGGCCGAATTTGCGGTTTATTTGAATAATATTCCGGTTCCTTTTGATTTATTTGTTTCCGTACCCGAATCGGCAGATACCGAGGCCATTAAAGGTGAGTTGTTGGCGTTGCTGGCACAGGTGGATCAAGTGGTTGTTGAGACAGTGCCTAACCGCGGCCGCGATATTGCACCGTTTATTGTTCAGTTCGGTGAGCGCTTGCTGAGTTATGAGATCATTGCCCATATTCATACCAAACAAAGTCCGCACGATGGCCGCTTAAGTCATTGGTGTCAGGGTATTTTAAAGTTAATGATGGGGTCAACGGGGGACGTTGGTCATATTATTGAATTACTGCAAGGCTCTGCAAAAATTGTTTTCCCGGAAAATCTGGTTTCTTATTTTCGCGATGAGTCAGGCTGGGCAGACAATTATCCGATGGCCGCTGAGTGGCTGGACAAAAATACTGATTTTAACATTGTTGATTTTACCCCGATTGCGTTTCCAGAAGGCTCGATGTACTGGGCGCGGAGTCGGTGCCTGGCATCGTTTTTAAGTTTGCAACTTAATTATGACGACTTTCCAGCCGAGCCGATTGCTGCCGATGGTACTCTGGCGCATGTGTTGGAACGATTAGTCTTGGTTTTTGCCAGCCAGTCAGAAGGCCGTGCGATTAGCTTGCACCGTAAGGACTCGATTCAAGATTATCGCTATTATGAGGAACCGGTTGATTTCTCCGCATCAATAAGCCATGACGATGTGAAGGTTTTGGCTTATTATTTGCCGCAATTCCACCCTATTCCAGAAAATGACTTATGGCACGGCCAAGGGTTTACCGAGTGGACCAAAGTGCGGGCCTCGAACCCGCTTTTTGCAGGGCATTATCAACAGCATATCCCTCATCCAGATATTGGCTATTATCTTCTGGACTCTCCTGAAACATTAAAGCAGCAAGCAGCGTTAATGCAGCGCTCTGGGGTGTTCGGTCAGGTGTTTTATCACTATTGGTTTTCTGGGAAACTGATCTTGGAAGAGCCGGCGCAATTATTATTAGCCAATGCTGATATTGACATGCCTTTTTGTTTTTGTTGGGCCAATGAGAATTGGACCCGGGCATGGGACGGTAATACCGACGATATTTTGTTAGGACAGGACTATTCGGCAGCGGATGCCATTGCCTTTATTCGTTATTTAATTCCTTTTTTTAGCGATTCGCGCTATATCAAAATCGACGGTCGAGCCGTTTTGTTTATTTACCGGCCCTCCTCCATTCCGGATGCGCAATTGTATCTTGATTTGTGGGAGCAAGAGTGTCTGGCAGCAGGGCTTAAGAAGCCCTATGTGGTTGCCGTTTTAACGCGCGGAGCCCTCTCGCCGGAGGAATTTGCGATGGATGCAGGCGTTGAGCGGGTACTGCATGATTGGACTTCCGGCGAGGTGTCACCGATCAATGAGTCTTTAGACTTTTTTAAGCCCTGTACCGGGAGTGTTCTACCGTATCAGGACGTGGTGGATTTTTATAGTCGCCAGTCTGATACAAAAGATTTTACCTATTTTCGTTCAGTGGTTCCCACCTGGGACAATACCGCACGCTACGGTCAGGAGGCTTATTTACTCCATGGCAGTACCCCAGCGTTATTTCAGCAGTGGTTAGAGAGTACGATTACTCAGACGCAGGCTAACTTGCCAAAAGACCGTCGTTTTATTTTAGTGAATGCCTGGAATGAATGGGCGGAAGGGGCGCATTTAGAGCCGGATTCACGTTTTGGCTATAGTTATTTAAACGCGATTGGGCGTGCGTTGTCGGCAAGGCCTTATCAGGATGATTTTAATGTGCAACATCAAATTCCCAAAGGTTGCCGGCTACAACTGTCTTTTCCAGTGGTTATTGTTAATAAATTAGCGGCTGATTCGGCGCTTAAGACTCGGTTTATCACCGGCTTATTGCAATCGACGGTCTTTGACCGTTGTACCGTGACCGTTAATGTTGAGGGGTTTTTTGACGGTGAATCGGTGTTGGTTCAAACCACGCCTAACGATGCTGATTTTGTTTTGGAATTTCGTAAAATTGTGTTTTTTGGCCCGTCTGTGATTGAAAAAATGTTAATGAGTGGCTTGGCCAGTGGCGCTACCATTTTGCCGGTGAGTTATGATCAGGTGCTTTCTTTAGATCAGATGACGGCAAATGGTTCAGTGGCTGCGGCTGCAGCCTACCATTCAGGCATGGTTTTAATTTCCAAAAAAGCCATGGCCGAAGGGGATAAAAACTTTCGGCGGCGAACCGATGCCATGTGTTTTGTCAGTGCACCGACCTCAGGGCGTTTCGGTAAAAATAATCCGCGGGTAACGACTATTATCAGGGTCCATGCCGGGGCTGATCTCGGCGAATTACAAAATGCGTTGTTCAGTTTGTATGCGATGGTTGATTGTATCGTCATCCCTTTGATTGCCGCCCAGGATTTTAGCCCGGAACAACGCCAACAACTGCAGTTATTGTTAGCTGAATTTAACTGGCCGAAAGCAGCGGAACCGCAGGTTGATTTTTACCAGTCGGATTCAGTGGTGCGTGATTTACGCTCAAGAATGCTTAATGAGTCATTGAAAAAAGTCAAAACACGGTATGCAGCTTTTCTCGATTACGATGATTTAATGATGCCACAGGCTTATAGTGGGTTGCTTTCTCGATTACAGAAGACCGGTAAAGCGGTTACTTTTGGTCGTGTTTATGCAACCGATTATGATCATGACACCAAGGCATTTTTAGCGCGTAAACCGGTGTATAGCTCCGGTTACTCTTACCGTGATTTTTTACACTATAACCATGCGCCGCTACACAGTTTTATGCTCGATCTGACGCAGTTAGATTTGAGCGCAGTGGTTTATTTTGACGACCAGCGCTATATGGAAGATTATTTATTAACCTTGCAATTATTTACAGAAAACAATTGTGACTGGGAAAGTCTCACGGAGCCTGTTTATATCGGGGATTATATTCACAGTGTAAATCGTTCCCATACGCTGGCAATTAGCAATACGGATGAGCGTTCGGCACTTTTATCAGACCCTGAATATAGGCGTTGTGAACAGCGTATTTGTGATCTTAGAGAATCACTTAAGGGTGCTTCGTCGTGAGATTGGGTTAACCGGTTTTTTATTGTTTTGACAAAACAGCGGTAGCATTATTTTTCACCTTCTTTGGCTAATTGTGAGAGGTGTTCAATATTTTTAATGTGTAACGAGCTGCCTTCGCGAATGATGGTGCCATTTTTTTGCAGTTTTTGGAAAACGCGGGTCACGGTTTCCCGGGTGGTATTGATCATGATGGCGATTTCCTGGTGCGTCGGCGCATAAATAACAATTTGTTGTCCTGAAGGGTTTTTCAGTGTCATTTGTATTAACTGGGCACAGACCCGTTGAATCGGCGAGGGCATAGTCAAAAGGGTGCGTTGCTGCATGCTTTCGCGCAGGCGTTGGGCTAAGCGTTGATTGATGATGGTGGCAATCTGCGGGCTTTTTTCGATCAGTTGCCGGATCGTTGTCGAGGGGATCATTACAAAGCGCGAGGTGGTCAGTGCAATCACAAATTCAGTGGCCGGTTGTTGGTCGATGACCGAGAGTTCGCCAAAAAAATCATTGGGCTTGATAAAGTAAAGCCCGGCTTCGCGGCCATCAAGGGTGATATCAATGCCTTGCAGGCGGCCGTCAACAAGCAGACCTAAAGAATGAGCCGTTTGGTTTTTTTCCATCACCACTTTTCGCCTCGGGACTTCAATCAGCTTGGACTGTTGTCCGAGCTGTTCCAATAATTCATCGGGCAGTGGCTGGAGAAGCGCAAAGTTTTTAAGAATTAAGGTAGAAACAGCCATGGATCTGCAAATGAGTAGAAACGGGTGGTGTTATCACGTTCGTGTGTGGTTTGAGTAGTCCATGGGGTTGATTAAAAATCAAACTGTGCATTTTTTTGATTGTGTATTTAATTTATCAATATACCTAAAAAACGGTGCTTTGGACAATGATTGCGCTTTTTAAAAGTTAAATGCCTAAGTAAATCAGTGAATCTACGAAAGGTAATAAAAAGAAATAAAGGCGCTCGAGGTGATTTGGAACACACTGTGAACGTTTCGCTTTAGCGTATGATCCATTGTAGGAAGGTGTTCTTAACGCGAATGAAGTCGTTAGAGGGCCTATTGTTATTATTTTACTTTGAGAGAGGGTGTTATGAAAAAATTAAGTTTCTCAAGGTTGCTCTGGTTATTTTTCTTGGTGCCGGGTGGGTTGGTTGCCGCTGATTTATCAACGAAAGCAGTCTCTGTCGGTGAGATTTCTTTACTGATTGGTTCGGTGATTGCCACCGATGGCCAAGGGGCCAAGCGGACCTTAACGCGCGGCGCTTTTGTTTACGAAAAAGATACGATTGAGACCGCAGCAGGTGGCCATGCCCATTTGCATTTTATTGATGACGGTGTGGTGAGTCTTCGCCCGAACAGTCGTTTAAAGATAGATTCGTATGTGTTTGACGCTCAAAACCCAGATCAGAATTCGATTCGTTTAAATTTGGAGTCTGGCGTTTTGCGCAGTATTTCTGGCAAAGCGACGAAAGACGCTCATGAGCGTTTTCGCTTAAATACGCCGATCACGGCAGTAGGCGTGTTAGGGACTGACTTTTTAGTGCGTGCTGAAGCCGAAAAAATGTGGGCGGCGGTATTTTCCGGTGCCATTGCGGTGGCGCCTTTAGATGAGATGGGTTGTACGACAGCCGGCTTAGGGGCTTGTGCTAATGCCTTGCGGTTATCGGCCGGCATGGGCGATTTAATGTTTGAATATGATGTTCAAAAGGGCGTTCAACGGATTATTGAGCGTGATGAAAATCTGCCTCAGGTAAAATCAGGGTTTCAAGGGTCGGCTGAACAAGGCTTGGGGGCTTTAGGCCGGGCAGATGTCAGTTCCAGTGAGCTCAATGCAGCCCAGCGGGTTCAGGGCTTGGTGCCCAATATCGAGTTATCGCCTTTTGCCTGGGGGCGCTGGCATGGGGCCAATTGGGCCGGTGATCGTTTAAGTCAGTCTTTTAAACAGGCTAGTCAAAATCGAGGGGTGACGGTGGGGAGTCGTTATTTTGCCCTGTTCCAAGACCAAACCGAGCCGGTGGGTTTACCTTTTGGAACGCCGGTTAAGTACGATTTTAAATTAACACAAGGGCAAGTCCATTTTGTTGAGAAAGCACCGAAGTGGGTGATTCCGAGCATTACCCCGGGGACGTTAAAGGATGGGCGCTTATCGGTGAATTTTGCCAATCAACAAATATCAGCTTATCTTAATATGAGCCACCCTGTCGGGGGTAACGCGGTACTGGATTTAACCGGCACGGTTGACCCACGCGGTATTTTTACCGCCCGTGATACCACGTCCATGGCTGCCGGTGCATTGTCACAACAAGGTCAGCATGCCGGGATGTTGTTCGAGCGCTCGGTAGAGAGCGGTGCTTTTCACGGAATTTCCACGTGGGAGAAGCGGTAAGTGACTAAATCGCTACGTCATGGCCTTGCCATTGTCGTGGCGGGCTTGGTGACCTTAATACTGGTTTTTCTGGCGCAGGGTTCGTTTAAATCGTTAGGGTCGGCGACGCACGATATGGTTTGGCGCACTCTTTCGGGGGCGACACAACAGCAGTCAGAGCGCCGGATTATTGTGGTTAATATTGATGAAGCGAGTATCGAGACGTTCGGCCCGTGGCCGTGGCCGCGGCCGTTAATGGCAAAATTAGTCCAGCGCTTAAAGGAGCAAGGCGCAGCACTGGAAATATTTGATGTGGTTTTTCCCAGTGCTAAGCCGGGCGATGCGGTTTTAGCGCAGGCACTGGCCGCGTCGCCGACAGTGCTGGCACAAATTTTGGCGATCAATTCCGATGAGGCTATTTTCAGAGGCCGGTTGCAGTCGGGTTTAGAGTATCCGGATTGCAAGCAATATTTTGACTCGGCCTCGGCTTATATTGCCAATGATGAGAAAATTGTCGGTCAGGCGGCCGGTCACATTACCCCGCGGATCAGTTCAGACGGCTCGGTGCGTAAAATGCCGGCGCTGATTTGTTATCAGGATAAGGCTTATGCCGCCTTGGCATTAGCGGCGGTTGCTAAAGGCGCTGAAGTTCTTCCGGCTTTGAGTTATCAAAGAAATAGCGGCTTTTGGGAGTCGTTTGCCAGTTTGCAATACCGCCATATCCCGGGTATACAAATTCCTGTGGATGCAAGCGGTGATATTTTATTGCCCTGGTGGTTGGCACGCCAGGAAATGGTTTCAATTTCGGCTAAAGCCGTGTTGCAGGGTGAGGTGCCACCCGGGTTTTTATCGGGCGCTTGGGCCTTGGTGGGTGCGACCGCTTTTGGAATCGGCGATGCGGTACCGACGCCTTTAGGGGGGGCGGTCAGCGGGGTTGAAGTCCATGCGCAGTTATTGTCTGCTATTTTAGACGGGCGACTTCCTTTTCAAGCGCAATCGGCCGGGCTGTTGCAGTTGCTCTGGGCACTGGTCATGGCGGGGGCGCTGTGGCTAGCGGCTTGTTATTTTAACCGGGGTTTTTTAGTCGGTATGCTTTTCGTGGCGGTGAGCTTGATGGCCGTGACCGCCTTGGTGCCGGTCTTGCTGTTGCAATTATTTTCACTGTGGTTACCCACGCTGACCGTTATGTTGTTTATTTTTATCGCGGGCGGCTTTGTTTTAATTCAGCAATATTATTGCGACCGGCATGAAAAAGCGCTGATGTATCGTAATTTAGCCAGTTATCTGCCCGAGCATGTGGCTTTAAAGATAGCCACCGTTGAGCCGTCGAGTAAATTGCAGGCCCGTCATGAGCGGGTGGTGGTGGTGTATGCCGATTTACGTAACTTTTCTGCCTGGTGTAATCAGTTGCCGGCCGATGAGGTGGGGGCTATTTTACACAGTTTTTATTCCTTGGCCGATCAGGTGGTGAGCGCCCGAGGCGGCGTGATTGAAGAGTATGTCGGCGATGCGGTGTTGGCGGTTTGGTATCATGATACCTGTGTTGATTGTACTCCGGTGCGAGCGGCACAAACGCTGGTCAAAGAGTGGGAGGCTTTTTTTGGCCATGAGACCAATCAGGATAATTTGCCGCCTTTAGCGGTGGGGGTAGGTATTGATTACGGCGATGTTTTAGTCGGTTCGTTTGGCTCGGAACACCGGCGTGCTTATACCTTGTTGGGTGAGACGGTGTCAAAATCCATGCGGATTCAGGCGATGACTGAAGAACTTGCACAACCCGTTGTTTTAAGTGAAAATGCCCACACGCTTTGGGGGCGGGCGATGGTTATGCACTCGTTGGGCGATTTTTGGTTGCCGGGTGCCCCAAAAGCTTCGAAACTGTTCTATCCTGAGTCAGACTTATAGTTAAGGATTGCTGTGAAATTAAAAGGAATAGGGATATTTCTGTGTTTTGTTTTGGCTTTGGGCGGGTTATCGCCGGTCTGGGCGCAGCAAAACGCCTGTTCCTCGGGGGAGTTAAGTACCTGTCAATGTACCCAGGATTCAGAAAATACCCTTAATAAGGCACGCAGTTTGGTGGCTAAGAGCCGGTGGGTGGAAGCGGCAGATCTTTTAGAAGGGGTTTTGATGCGTTGTCCGGCTGCGGATAGCGTTTTTAGCTACTATAGTTGGCTGCTCACACAATTAACCGATTCCCAACAGTCGCAAACCAGCCTTGATGGCGAGTTGGTCGAGGATTTTGACTGGCAGTTGCAAAAGCGGCTCGGTGTGCAAAGTGGTTACAGCGATAATCTGAGCCGTGCCCCGACCCAGTCGACGGTAGTCTTAAATGTAGCCAATAATCCGGTAGCGCTTGATTTAATGCCCGATTTTAAGGTGCACTCGGGCTTTAGCAGTTTAGTTAATGCGGGCGTCAGTGCTTATAAAAGGCTCGCGCCAACGGCCGATTGGCGCTTGCAGGGCGATCTGGTTAGCAGGCTTTCCGGTGACGGCGGTTATGCGGACTACCAACGCTTACATCTGTTAAGTACCTTTAATTATCAGGCCGATGCCTTATTAGCGCATGGCGTCACCGTTGGCTTTGATGTGCTGCGCTATCAGAACGATCAGTATTTTGCTGTGGTTGAGGCGCAGTTTGAACAGCGCTGGCGCCTGAATGATGCTTGTTACCTGATTTCCGGCGAAGATTTCGCCTGGCAGCGGCAACTGGATTTGTCGGTGATGGACGGTTATTACGCAGCGCTGCGCGGTGGGGTGAGTTGCTTGTCACAAGGCGCTTTGTATCAATTAGAAGCGGCAACGGGCGGCGATTGGGGCGAACGTTTACGCCCGGGCGGTACCCGTTGGCGGAATTATGTGCGAGCAAGTGCCCTGTGGCCGTTAGATAACGTGGTCGAGGGCAGTGTTTTGCGGGCGGTTGGGCAGTTCTCGCAAGTTAATGATGCAAAGCAGTACAGTGTTTTACTGGGTGCAGGAAAAAAACGCCAGATTCAGCAGTTTTTACTCAAAACCAGCTATCAGTGGCCTATTATCCAAAATCAGGGCGGCTTATTAAGCGGTCAGGTGGATCTCAGTTGGCAAGAAGAAACCGCAAATATGGCGCTTTTCGGTGTCGATTATCTCGAATTATGGGGCGGGGTCAATTTCAAATGGTAAGCCAATGGCTAAACAGACTCAAATTAGACAGGATTAGGTTGATTCAGTTACAATAAAAGGGTTTATGAGACTGCCCTGTAGGAAGTTATCTTAGCGTTTAAAAACAAAGCTTTAGTGATTTTTCGTAGAAATATTCTATCTTTTAGCGCGAGCAGGTGATTGTGGTCACATCTATTTGTTTTACAGTATCATAAACTATAGTCGTAGAAGTGTGTTGGGATGAGGCTGTTGAAAACAGTAGCCTGATCCGAATGCACAGTTTTTACACCGTGGGTTCGGTAATACTTTATTTTTTAAATAGAGTCTTAGTCGACTAAAACTTTTTAAATTAATTACCTATATTTCTTAAAAGGAGAAAACAATGGGATTATCATTATTAGCAACAACGGATACGCAGATTATCCGTGTTGTTGAGGCACTGTATAAACAAACACCGGGTTATACATTCCTTACCAACTTTAGAACTTTCGTGACCGAAAACAGCATTGATGACTTAGCAAATTCTTTGGCGAGTAGCTTTTCATCACAAACTGATGCACAACTTGCAGCAACCGTTACCGCAAACTTAGGGTTAACCGGAGATGCACAAACAGAAGGTAATGCTTACCTTGAAGGTCAATTTGCATCAAACCCTGCAGCACGCGGTAAAGTGGTTTTAGATGCGATGAATTTGTTAGCAACACTCGAGAGTGATGCGACCTTTGGTTCTGTTGCCGCAGCTTATAATGCTACGGTAGATGTGTCATTGAGTTATTCAACGGTTTCAACCAACACAAGCGCATTAACTGCAGGGGTAGGTAAAACCTTTACCCTGTCAACGGGTACCGATAATTCTGGACTGTTCGGGACGAGCAAAAATGATATCTATAATGCGGTGGTGGATTTGGGTGCAGCCAGTGGCGATACGCTAACATCGGGTGATAATATTACCGCCAATAGCGGTACTGATAGGCTCAATATTCAAGGCATAGGGACGGGGAATCCAACCGTTTCGGGGGTCAGCGCAACGGGGCTTGAGGAAATTGTTATTTCTAATCTTGATACCGGAGCTTCAGACACGTTAACGCTGGATGCAGGTGCTATTAATGGCTTAACCCATATTTATGCAGAAAATTCGACAGCGACCGGTGAGGTCTCTGTGACTAATCTTAAAGCATTAGTTGATGGTGTTATGACCGCTAATTTGGGTGATTTAACCTTGAATTATGCAACAACAGTAACGGCAGGGTCAGCCGATATTCAAAAGCTCTCAGCCAGTGGTACTAACGGCCGGTTTATTGCCAATGGTTTTGAAACCATTGCGATTACAACTACGGGGTCATCGGTGACTTTAGCCGATGTTATGTCAACAGCATTAGCAAAAATTACCGTGAGTGGGGATCATAATCTCACCCTAACAGAAGCGGTAGCCGCTCTGACAGTTGATGCTTCTGCGTTAAAAGGTCGTTTAACACTGTCTGCAACATCCGTCTCTGGGCATACCATCACGGGTGGTTTAGGCGATGATAATATTACCGGTGGAGGAAATGCCGATATTATTTCTGGAGGCGCTGGCGCTGATACGATTACCGGTGGGTCAGGTGCTGATACCCTCACTGGCGGCGCTGATAATGACAATTTTATTTACTTACTCACCGCTGACCTGATGACGGGTCAGGCTAAAACGGATACCTCGGTGGCAGGCGGTGACGGTACGGCTGATAAACTAACCCTTGGTACCAGCGGTACCGCTTTTGCTATTGCCAATGGCGATGTTTGGACGGGTATAACCACAATCGAAAAGATCGTTGCAGTTGCTAACACAGCAACGGTCACCATTGCTCTTGATATTACTGCGCAAACCGTAACAGACATTACAACAGTCGACATTTCAGCAGTCACTAAATCGACGGGTAATGTTGTCGATGCCAGTGAATTTACCAGTACGTCTACTTCTTTAATGCTTAAAGGCTCAGCAACGGGGGCCACCACACTAAAAGGAGGGGCGGGTTCAGATACCCTGATAGGAGGGGCAGTTGCTGATAATTTGAGCGGTGGTGCGGGTGCCGATGTGATTACCGGCGGTGCCGGTGCTGATGTGATTGCTGGCGGTGACGGTGATGATAGCTTTGTTTATTTGTTAACAGCGGATCTTTTTACGAGTCAGGTAAAAGTTGATGGTAGTGTGGCTGGAAACGGGGGCAGCGGCGATCAACTCACGGTAGGGACATCAGGGACTACTTTTGCAATTGCAGCTAATGATGCATGGACGGGTATCACGACCGTTGAAAAGATTGTTGCCGTCGCTAATACAGCAGCGGTGACTATTGATCTTGATTTAACAGCGTATGCAGCCGGTATTCGCACGATAGATATTTCCGCCGGCACTGCGGCTACGGGTAATGTTATCAAGGTCGATGAATTTACAACCGGAGGGTCTGCGACAGGTGCGTTAACATTGACCGGTTCTGCTACTGGTGCGACAACAATCACAGGTGGTGCGGGCATTGATACTATCTTAGGTAGTACCTCAGGTAATGACGAGGATGATACTTTTCAAGGTGGTGGCGCAAACGATATCCTTGCTAGCTCGAATACTGCTGATACAGATACATTCATATTTGAGGCTACGACAGCGGCTAATGGTGTGGATGCAATTACAGGTTTTAGTGCTGGTAGTGGCTTAGACGTACTATCCTTTGATGCCTTTCTGGGTACCGTTGGAACTCTTGAAGCCGCAGGTGTTAATGGTACTACCACAGATAATGCCTTGGTTGCGCTAACAGCCGGTGGCGGGGGCGGGACTGATGCGGCTGATAAAGTATTTTTATTGGATAGCGATGCCTTTGCGGATACGTCAGCCATTGGTGCTTTGTTTTATACTACGGCTACTGCTAATAAAGTGCATTTGGCCTCGAGTGCCAAAGCAGTTGTCATCCATGGTGATATCAACGATGGAGCAGATACCTTTACAGTGTATTACGTTACCGGAAGTGGCGGTGATGGTGAAACAATAACATCTGTAGGTACAGTTGCAGCACTTGATGGTGATGCGTGGTTTGTTAACAATATTGCATAACCTCACTAAGGCGAACGCTACCACAGCAGAATATTTTGCAACAGTAGTACAGTAGCCTTAACCCCTGCTTTAAGGGCTTAAATCGAGGAGTTCTCTGGTCCAGTAAAGGTGCCGGTGCTAATAGATGTGTTTATTGCCTAAACCAGTAGTAATCAAATTAGAATGTGAATTTTTCCGAGTAGAATGCTTTGTAAAAGCAGGCGTTAGTTCCAAAAGATTTTACCGCATCTAGTTGTGCCATTATCTGAAAATTCTTGACGGGTTGTCGGGTGCGGTGTCGTTTTTTCTTGCTTTGTTTTCAATTGCTTTGGGTTTGATCTATTTTGTAGCGGATAACTTTTGCCGTTTTTTTAAAGGATACGATTTTCTTTATTGCCTAACCAATTGATTTTAATTGTTATTTTTTTAGTTGGATTGTTTTTTGCTTGTTTTAAGGGGGTACTTGTCCAATAATGTTGGAGGTGAGTGATTGTGTGTTTTTACAACAATGATTGTGCCTTAAGAGAGTGCATTTAAATCTGCTTTGGATAGATGTTGTGTGCGCATTGTTTTTGTCTGGAATTGATAAATAAATTTTAATTATGCCTAATACTATTCCTACCTTATCGACAGCCATTGCTGATATAACGGCAAATACTAAAACAGCATTTACCTTAAATGTTTCATCGTCATTTAGTGATGCGGATGGCGACACGCTGGTTTATTCGGCTAAAACGATGGCCGGTGGAAGTATTCCCAGTTGGCTAAGTTTTGATCCACAAACGGGCATTTTTACCGGAACACCTGTTAAAGGTGATGTGGCGGTCACTAATATTTCTGTGGTTGCAGCTGATCAGGTCTCAGGCATAGTCTCTGATACCTTTGCCTTAACGGTAGCTCATACCAATGAAGCGCCGGTTCTGGCCGTTGCATTTACTGATCAGGTATCAGACCCCCAAACTAATAGCTATAGTTTTGAGACAGCGGCTGCTTTTTCAGATCCGGATGGAGATACGTTAACGTATAGCGCTTCTATCGAGTCTGAAACGACGGGTGCTGTGAGTACCTTAACCTTATCGGGCGGTCTTAATGCGGCAGATACTGCAACCATTACACTGGTGCCGAGTTTAACGATTGCCGTAGTTGGCAGTGCGGCTACGTATGATACGGCCGCTAAATTGGCAACCGCCTTTGCAGCGCAAACGGCTGCCGGTTATACCTTAACAGCGAGCGGTGATAACGTCATTGTGACGTCAACGGCAAAAGGTAAGGCCATTGCGGCGATAAGCCCCAGTATTACGACATTGAAAACGTCAGACAGTTCGGCGCCAACAGGGGCTGCTGTCACGTTTACAAGCAGTGTTAACCAAGCTGGAAAATCGTTGCCGGATTGGTTAACCATGAACGCAACAACCGGTATCCTAACCGGTACACCGGCCGTGGTGAATTCAGGGACTTATAGTGTGGCCATTACGGCGACAGATCCGTCGAATGAGTCTGTAAGCGATGATTATGTTTTATTGTTATGGGAAATTCCAGACAATGTCGCGCCAAAAGTGGCGAGTAGTCTTGTTGACCAAACGGTTAACTCAGCTGTCAGTAAATCTTTTACCTTAGCAACAGCCGGTGCCTTTAGTGATGCAGACGGCGATACCTTAACGTATTCAATTGCTATCGCCTCACACACTTATACATCCATTGTAAATTTGTTTGATCTGGCCGATGGCTTGCCGAGTTGGTTAACATTCAATACCTCGACGGGAGTTTTCTCCGGTACGCCGATTACGAATACGGGCCAGATTACTTATCAAGTCACGGCGACTGACCCAGATGGTTTAACCGTGACGGATAATTTTGTACTTGCTAATAAAAATATGCAGGAATTTTTAGTCAATACGCAGGTTCTGGGTAACCAATCACAAGCGGTTGTGTCAACGGTTAGCGGTGGTGGATTTAAGGTGACTTGGTTAGACGGCAGTCAAAGCAGTGATTTTGTCTATCACGGGCAACTCTATACTGAACAAGGTATTACATTAGGACCAGAGTTTCTGGTCGATGCCTCGACAGCTAATCTGAGTAGTAAGTCTAGTCTAGTGACGTTGACAGGTGGTACCCAGGTGCAGGTTTTTCAGAGTTTAGGCACGGATGGTTACACTGATATTAGCGGTCAGCTCTTTACAGCCGCGAGTGAAAAAATAGGGTCAGCATTTCAAATCAATAGTAATTCAACGTTAAATCAATATGCGCCGAGTGTAGCGCCATTGACGGGTGGCAATTTTGTCGTGAGTTGGCATGGGATTAATGCCGATAATAGTTCTGATGTTTTTGCGCAACGTTTTAATGTTAATGGTGAGGCAATGGGCTTTCATAGTATTACCGGAACAGAGACCAGTGATACTTTAAACGGCACTGTCTTTGATGATTTCCTCTTATGCCTTGATGGGAATGATGTGGTGAATAATTCGGCAGGGAGTGATTATATTGATGGTGGAGCCGGGCTTGATGTGTGTGTTTTTACCGAAGCTAAAGCTCTTTTTACGTTGACCGTTGATAGCAACCAGCAATGGCAGGTTAAACAAGGCAGTGTGACTGATACTTTGGAAAATGTAGAAAGGCTTAATTTCTCTGATACGAATGTGGCCTTGGATCTGGCAGGTAATACCGGTTTTGTAACTAAATTGATTGGAGTTCTTTTTGGCAGCGATGCCGTTGCTAATAAAGGATATGTCGGGGCTGGCCTTTATCAATTAGAAACAGTGGGGCTGAGTCAGGATGAGTTGGTTACCTTTGCCTTAGCTGCAGGCGGGATGGTGCTGGCTAATTATGAAGCGCCAAGAGATTTTTACTCCAACCTGGTTGCTAACCTTTGGATCAATGCGGTGGGAACGACGTTAACGACGGAATTAGCCGCTCCTTATATAGAGCAGTTGACCGATGAGAGTTTATCGGCGGTGGGAATTGTTAATTTAGCGATTGGATCGGATTATAATAAAACGCAGATTAACTTTACCGGGTTAGTCTCAACGGGTATTGAGTACCTATAGTAGGCCTTAACCATTAAATAAGACTTGAAGTTTGGATTTAGACTCGTTATGTTTGCTGTAGCGATTATCAAAACAATTCGCTGTATCTGACAGAAATAAGTAATCATGGATTGAATCAATATGGCTGATCTTTATGAAACAGGCCAAAGCAATTTACCTGCAATAATTAACTTAACGGGCTATGAGGTTCGAGAGAATGTTGATGGCGCGGGTGTGGGGGTCTTTTCATTTGGTTTCCCCCATGTTGAAACCGCGCATAATTATATTGTTCTTTCAGGTCAGGACGCTGATTTGTTTGAGGTGGTTGAAAATCAGTTAAAGTTAAAAACAGGGCAACGTGCTAATTATGAAGCGCAGGCACTATTTAATTTAATAACATCCGCTCCAGACTCGGGCGGAACATTAAAAAGTCAGGCAATAGCTATTTCAGTGGTTGATTTAAATGAGACGCCAACAGAAATTTTAGTAACGAATAATGAAATAGCAGAAGGCCTCAATGGCGTAATTGTGGGTGAATTAACCGCTTTAGATCCTGACGAAAATGATGCCCATAGTTTTTCGTTATCGTCGATGCAAGACGGTGAGTTATTTGAAGTTGTTGGCGGGCAGCTTAAATTAAGAGAGCAGGTGAGTGCGGATTATGACAGTCTCCGCCCTTATTATTCACTTTATATCACCGCGACCGATACTGAGGGCTTAAGTATGAGTCAGTGGCTTTCGGTTTTTGTGGCTGACGGTGATGAATCGACGGGTCCAACGGTTTTTAACGGTTCCCTGGCAGCTGATTCTTTAGTGGGCTTTTCATCCTATAGTGTACTTAATGGCGGTGCGGGTGCCGACAGCGTTATTTATTCGCTTGCCAGTTATGACGTTCTGTTTAGTCTTAATCTGGCAGGGCAGCTGGTTGTTGAGAAAGTCATTGAATCGTCACCGTTGTTGAATGATCTCGAGTCCAATGTAACGGTTAATACCTTAGTGGCCATTGAACGGCTGGTGTTTAGTGATACGGGTTATGCCTTGGATATTAGCGGCGATGCCGGGGAAGTGGCAAGGGTGATTCTTTCAGCGTTTGGCTCAGGGCGATTCAATCAATTTTTATCAGAAGGTTTACAGTTGGTTAATGACGGTCTTGCAGTCGATGCGTTATCAAGCTATGTGATTGAGAATCAATTAATGGCCTTAATAAATGGTGTCGAAACGCAGCTTGATTTTGTTGACTTTATTTTTAAAAATGTTGTGGGCCGCCCTCCGGAATCAGCAGAGCTGACTTTGTATAATGGCTATCTTGAAAGTGGTTTTTATACCCAGTCGAGTTTATTAGCTTTTGCAGCGAGTACAGATTGGGTGAGTGCGCAAATAATTGACCAAGCGATTGATTTAGTCGGTATTCCCGGGGAGAGTGATGGGGAGTTTTGGGCTTTATCGTATGATTTAGTTTGATGGTGATCAGCAGCGTAAAAACGAAATAATTTTTCTTTTCTCAATGCAATAAATTAAACTACATCTCGTGTTTTTTGGTTTGGCTTGTTTTGTAACACTACTGTTGGATCTTAGATAAGACAAGGGTATCAAAACAAGAAGGTTGTTTGAGAACATGACCGGTGTCGCCAACGGGTAATAAAGCATTAAACAGATTGTTTGTTATAACCTAACCGTGCTAGCTAGCATGATGAGAGTATATTATGAATGAATTAAAAAGCCTGCCGGTTACGATCGCGGGGAAGCAGTATGATTTTGAGTCTCTTTCAGAAAGGGCGAGAGAGCAGTTAGCAAGTATTAACCGGGTTGATGAAAATGTAGCCCTTATCCAGCAAAAGCTGGCAATTATGACAACCGCTAGAAATGCTTTTGCCAAAGCCTTAGAACAGGAAATTATTGAAAAACAGTGATTAAGTCCTGTTTTTTTGCTTTTTTAAGCACAGGTTGTCATTAAAAAAAGAAAAGTCGGTACAATTACCGCTTCAAGGAAATGTTTATGACCCTGTGTTGTCGCATTTTTATGTAAAATACGAAACAATAATTTTATGAATTTAGAAGGAGTAGTGCTCAATGAAAGATGATGCCAAAAAGACCTGGACCATTAATGATAAAGAATATGATTTAGACGCATTGAGCGATGATGCTAAAAGTCAGATTGTTAATATACAAGTTGTTGATAGTGAGATTGGTAAGTTACAACAACAATTGGCGATTATGCAAACAGCGCGTAATGCTTATGCTAAAGCACTTAATGAAGAAATTGCTGAGAAACATTAATGGTTCAATTTGTTGCGCTTTCTAAAGAGAAACATGCGGAATTTGCATTATCAGACCTTAATGATTTAAGTGCTTATGTGAGCCGGCCAACATTGCCGGTATACGGTGCCGAAATTTCCCGGTTAGCACTGCATTACCCGTTAGCCTTTATTCACCAAGAGCAAGGGTATGGGGTTCATTTATTGTGTTCTCTTTCCAGTGAATTACCGAACGCTTGGATTACGCCGGAAGGGAAATGGTTAGGGAATTATATTCCGGCTATTCTTCGTCAAAGCCCTTTCACCATAGTGCCTAACGATGACGGTAAACGGATTGTTTGTGTCGATCAAGACAATCCGCGTTTAGGCGATCAGGGACGTCCTTTGTTTGAAGCGGGGCAGCCGACTGAATTTTTAAGCGGCATGATTAAGTTACTCGAGCAGTTATATCTCAATGGCGTAGGGACTCAAAAAGCAATCGATTTAATAGCATCGTACGAGTTGATCGTTCCCTGGCCATTGATTGTTCGTCGTGGCGAGGAGCAAGAAACGCCTATAAAGGGTGTTTTTAGAATAGATGAAGCGAAACTGAATCAATTAGAGGATGATCAGTGGTTGGCCTTGAGGCGAGCAGGAGCAATTCCTTTAATTTATGGCCAATTGTTATCTATGGGACATTTAGCAAAATTACTACAAATTCTGCAACATAAAACTGATTTGTTGGCCAACAATGCGGTTGCTGCTGAAAATCTGAATGCTTTTTTTGGTGAAGATGACGATAGCGGCTTAAATTTCGATAGCATTTAGATCAAAGTTACCAAAATTCGGTTAGATGACGGTTATTTTCTTTAGGGATAAAAACCTGTGCTTTGGTGAATTTTGCTTATAGATCCATCGTTTTTTCTTAATGTTATTTAATTGTTTTTAAGGTTGTCTTTGTCGGGGCAGTAAAGGACTTGCATGGCTATTTTTGGAGCAGATGATCGCGTTGCATTGCAATCAGGGACAGATGCTCCGCCGCTCGCAGCTTTTTCTCAAGTGCTCGCGCGTTTTTCTGATGGCGTTGTAACGCAAGGCAGTGGCGTTATGATTGGTCCTGCCAGTCTTTTAACCGCGGCACATGCCATCTATCACCCTGATCATGGCGGTTGGGCTGAACAAGTTCAGGTTGTGCCCGGACGCTTGGGGTCAATTAAGCCTTACGGCGTGTTTGAAGCCGTGTCGTTATCCACGCCGAGCTCGTGGCGAGTTCCCGGGGCGCTTTCTTATGAAATTCTTAAGTATGACTATGGTGTCGTTACCCTGGGTTCAGCAATAGGCTATGTAACAGGGTGGCTGGACTATGGTTACAATCAAACGGGCACTGGTTTGCTTTTGGGTAAGGAATTGCTCAATATTGGCTACCCTGCTGATCTGGGCGGTAATAGTCTTTATTTTGATACCGGGACCGTTGACCGCGTAGCCGATGAAATTATGTATTTTACCGATGATCTGGATATTATGCCGGGTCAAAGCGGGAGTCCTGTTATCTATGATAACAACGGGGTGGATGTGATTTTAGGTGTGGTGTCGCATCAATTGATTAGCCCTGACGAAAATGGTGTGTTGGGGCTGAGCGAAAGCAGTGTAAATGCTATTCAAGGATGGGTGAGTCAGCAAGGCAGTGAGCCGATACAAATCGAATTAAATCCACAATATCAGGCGATTGATATTGCATTGGCAACACAAGTCGTACGATTGATTGAAGTTATTTATGATCAGCAGCCCGGCTATACGTTATTAACGGATTTTAAAAATCAGTCAACGGAAATGGGGCTGGCTCGTTTTGCAGATTCCTTAGTGGCAGCAGAAAGCGCATTGAGTGTCGATGCGGTTTTAGCATCGACGGTGACCGTTAACGCAGGGATAACCGGGGATGCCGCACAAATAGCCTATGATTATTTAATGGCAGAGTTGATGGCAGACCCGACGCATCGGGGTGAAGTCATTCTAAAGGCCTCAACACTTCTGTCAGCACTGTCTGAAGATAGTGTTTTTGGTGACTTCGCGGTCGTGTTTAACGCGGAGGTCGTTAATTCTTTAGCGTATTCAGTTATTGCGACGAATACAGACTATCGAGCAGTCGCTGCATCTTCGGTCATAGGGTGGTTATCAAGTGAAGCGGCGTTGGATGCTGCCGTATCGTTAACTGGGGTTGTTGATGAGATTGCCTCGGTAGACTTGAATAGTTACATTTAGTCCACATGTTTAAGAGGTATTGGCGCATCTTGTGGGTAATTATGTGATAATAAGCGTCGTTTTTATGTAATC
>ENA-ORXI01001112-ORXI01001112.1-sediment-metagenome-genome-assembly--contig:-NODE-1112-length-21484-cov-6.067174_pt1 | contig 21484 bp, 3 predicted proteins | sample MGYA00237861_ERZ511468 | MGnify/ENA primary metagenome ERZ511468 (study PRJEB26299, sample SAMN06266213) | sediment metagenome | isolation source: Hudson Canyon methane seep mesocosm | place: USA:Hudson...
TCTACCGGGCCTCGAATTTCAACCCCAGCATCCTCTGCCTGCATCAGGATATTCGTAGAGATATCGTAAATGCCGGTATCGACATAGATTATGTCGCCGGCGTCTAGGTCGTAGGTATCCAGTATGGCGCGGATAGACGCCATTGGGGTAGCTGCTGTAAGGCCATCATTGGTATCACTACCTACTGCAACTGCATACTCGTCACCTTCAAGCGAATTATCATTTACATAGAAAGCCGATATTGGAGGGATAATAGAAAATACCTGACTACTCTCAACTGAAATAAGAGGCGAATCTGTTGACACAATTTTTAATAAGTACTGATCCCCCACAGCATAGCTGTCAGTCACATCAAATATAAAGTTGCCATCGTTGTTCTCGCCGATAGCAAGCGTCTCATAACTGTTGCCACCATCGTTGCTGAGGTAAACATCAACTGTTCCGGCAAAACCAAAACTACGCCAATTAATTTGATAGGTATTGTCTTGTGCAAACGTCTCACCACCGATAGGAGATAGCAGCGTTAAATACTGGTCTGGGCTATGTGATGCCTGAGCCGTGCCGCCATAGGCCCCAATATTGACATAGCCGCCACTTGGTACAAGCTCTAAACTAAAATCTGTCGCGCTATCGCCTCGGTCAATTGCAGCGGACTGATTTCCATCAACGGAGGTGAAGCCAGATAACCAACTTGCATGCTGGGTGTCAGCATCTAATACGGGCGCTAAGGCAGTCCCTTTATAACTACCAAACAGGCTTTGCAGGTGAAAGTTGTCGTCTCGACCATCATTTTCCAACGAGACAAAGCCAAGTGCTTCATCTTCGCCCAAGGGGTTTACAAAAGTGGAGTCTGCAGACAGGCTGTCGCTGTCACTAAATGCCGATAGTTGCCACTGTTGAAGCGTGGATTTGGGGACAGATTGCCATACCCCTGCAATTGCCTCGTTGCTAAGGTCGAACAGGTTATAGTTACTCGTAAAACCCTGCTGACTATTCGCAGAGACATCAATCGCGGTACCACCTTCTAGGCTAAAGATATTGTTGCTTAAAGCAATATTAGATGCAGAAACTATTTGAACTGCATTGGCCCCTTGCTCATAAAAAGTGTTATTTGCAACATCAACATTTGTCCCAAGAATATTTGCAGCATACACACCATGGTCATAAAAAATATTATTTTTCAGTGTTGTCCCTGAGCTGCCAGAAGAATACAGATAAATGCCTCTGGTATTTGAATAGATGATATTTTCAGCAATTAAATCATTGGAACTTGAATAGTTGTCTTGAAAATAAATTCCATAGTCACTGTTATCATAAATTCGATTGCCAGTAATTTCGCCGCTTCTTGAATAAACACCTTGTTTGTTGCCGTAGATGATATTACTAGACACTGAACCTGTGGTAATCGATACACCATAGTTGGTATTATTTCGAATAACATTACCGGCTATAGTGGCATTATTCGCAGAGATGCCGTCTTTGTTTCCTTCAATAGTATTGCCATTTTGATTTGACAGTTCAGTATCACCAACCAGAGACCCAGTACCCGAAATATAGATACCGCGCTGCGTATTACCCTGAATAAGATTGCGTTGGATAATCGCGTCATTACCAGAGATTTGTGCGCCGTATTGGTTAGACGCAAGTAAACTATCTACAAGCGTAAAACCAACACCAGAAGAATTTAGTCCATAGTAATTATTGGAAAAGTCGCTATCTGAAACGGTATTGTTGGAGCCAGAGAGGTGTATTCCATAATCACTTGAACCACTGTGCCCTATAGCTTCAGAATTAGACAACGTTATGTTGTCAGAGTCTGCTATATAGAACCCTCTGTCACGTGCCTGGATATGGAGATTATCGAAAATTAGATTGTCACTGGAATCATGTGCCCACAGGCCATATTTTCCACCAGTGATATTCAGGTTTGAAATAGACACATAGTCTGCATTGTTAATCTCGACGATAGCATCAGGATAATAGCCGTCAAGTGCCATCGAAAGATGGGTAAGCGAACCGTCTGATTCAGGATCTGTCACACCAACAAGGCTAAAACCTTCATCAATCTTATAAACAGGATCAGGTTCGCCGGAAATATAGAGCGGGTCAATCAGTTGGTAGTCACCTGCATCCATATACAGGGTATCCCCTGTCACAAGATCATAGGTTCGTAGAACAATATTCGCATTAGTTTTCGGTGTTTCTGCTGTTTTACCTGTATGTCGGTTTGAACCGTCTACACCAACGCTGTATGCATCACCCAAATCGCTCTTATCATCGACATAGTAGTTGGTGCCATCTTCTGGAACACTGAAGGCCTCTAGGCTTTCAGTAAATACCAGAGGGTTATCTACAACACTAATTCTAAGGCGCAAGCCGTGAGTACCATAATCGATATTGCTATCGACAGGTCGCCATTGATCATAGAGTCCAGTATTGGCTATATTGTCAGCAATAGTTGCAAGTACAACTTGTCCTTCAGCCACATCTTGTACCAGTTCTATACGTAATGCGGTATCAGTCGGCAATTCAAAACTATCCCATCGAATGTCTTTTAATAAGGCTCGCTCCCAATCAACATACAGATCAGGGCTTCTCAGTATTAACTGTTTTCCATTAGTTATTTGATCTTGAACGGAAGAACCACCAGCGCCCGCATCCGGTCTGTTAGAATGGTCGACAACCATTAAAGAGCTAAAATCGAATAGTGCCTCATTGTTCGTACCGCTTGCTCTGGAAGACTCCATTCGGAACTTTATGTAACGCGCTTCGACAGGTATGACAACACGCCCACCAATCAGCTCCCAACGATCACTGACGTCTTTGCCTTCGGAAACAGAGGCGGAGATTTCTTGCTGGTTTGCATCAAGGAATACAATTGACAATCTTGCATGATCTGGGTCGATTTCATCGGAGCTCGTGGTACGCGCGCTGTAAATTGCTTCAAGCGAACCCGAAGCAATTTGCAAAGCATCAAAACCTGCAGCATTCAGTTCAATAATTTGTTCAGCGTAAGCGATCGAATCGTTACCCGGATTAAAGTAACTTGACTGATCATAGGACTTTGATTCTGAGTTCGTCGCGCTTGCATTCGCATTGGTCGACCAGTCAAGCAGATTGTTTTCAAACCCCGAATTAGAGAGCAAGTTGACTGCATTAACTGGAAGTGACTGAATCAGCCTAGTATCGCCGAGATCAATTGCAGGGCTGCTATATCTATTTGATGCCACTGATTCAGCGGTTGTATAACCACGATCAGCAAAGCGTGGCGTTGACCATTCCGGGTTAACCACAGTATAACCTCGAGAATTCAAATCAAAGCGGTTGACTTCTACCTGCCAATCCAGGATATCGTTGAAATCCAGAATATAATGAATATTGGTACCGGTACCGGATACATGCAGCAAGTTATAGTCACTATAGAAACCGCTTAAAGAATCATCACTTACGTATATGTTATAGCCTGACTCTGTCCAGAAAACGTTATTAAGCAATTCGACTTGACTTGAGGAATTTTCGATTCGAACATTGTCCCCGGTGATGGCATGCAAGGTATTGTGTTGAATGCGTACATCTTTTGCATTGTTTACATTAATGCCCGCAAGCGTATTTCTATAGATTTCATTGTGGAAAACCTTCAAACCATCGGATGCAGTTATACCAAGGTCGTTTTCATAGATGCGGTTGAATTGTATGAGGCCAGAAGAGAGCTCCACACCCGTCACATTTCCATGAATGGTGTTTACTTGATCAAACGATTCGCCGCCCACAATACCATCGCCTGTTATGCCGTACGTATTGCCAAATAAATTTTGGCCTTGGACTTGCCCGTTAGTAAGTACTATGCCGGTTGAATTTTGATAGATGTCATTTGGCGTGCTTCCTGTAACAAAACCCAACGCCTTAGCTTGCTCTGAAACAGTTGACTGGATACCGACAGTATTGCCAAATATTAAGTTAGCAGATAATGCTGCGGCGGCATCATATTGAATGCCAGTGTTAACGCCGTGAATGCTATTTTCACTGATCAACCCAGAAAAATCTGATTGGATATTCAGACCAAGTTGAGTTGTCTGAATATCATTGTGGTGTATCTCACCGCTCACCGATGCTTCAAGGTTGATACCTGTGTCACTTCCGATGAGTGAGTTGTCTCGTACAACAACACCACTATACGGCACCGTTAATGATGTATTATTAAGTGTAAATGCTATACCCTGCGCCGCATTGATGGTGTTTCGCTCAATAAGAATATTGCTTGTGTCGCCGTTCAACAAAATTCCGGTTGAGCCCGAAAGAATATTACCCGTCATAATCATGCCATTAGCAGACTGAGCTATAATGCCTCCAGAAACGGTATTTCCGCGTAGGTTGATATTTTCAGCACTGCCAACAGAGATGGTGCCCGTAACGTTTAGATTTTGGAGCGTGACATTGTTTGCTCCGGTACTGACCGTTATATTTCCAGTAATTGAAACTCCCGGAACAGATAAAATCGTCACGCCTGCATCATCGGCACCTATGACAAAACCGCTCTGATCACCCGAAACAACAATGACGTCGCCAGAGGAATAGCTGTTTTCTGCTAATAGATCGGCAACCGTTTGGCCTACTGAACCGTTAGCCTCTATCAAATTGCTACTGTCTGACTGTTGATGAACATAAATCTTAGACTCACCATCAACCCACTGATTCCAAGTTAAGTAGCTATTACCTGTATTGTCGGAAGCGATATCGAAACTTGAAATTTGCTGTGACTGCCAGTCAATACCATTACCCGAACCAAACCCTGAAAGGGTTTCAACAAACTGTGTGCCGTTAAACTCTCTAACATTGAGAGTATCTCGTATGGTGTCGCTAGACATATCCGAGTCCAGCCAGAATAATTGAAGAGTACCGTTTGACTGAACTAAACGAGCGTCATGAGCTAGCTCCGTATCATCTATGACATAAGATGAATTAGAGGGGGTTCCGTCCAAGTTTTCAATGCCAATAGTGGAAGACGTAGTTTCGCTTTGTTGTTGCCAAGCAACAAACAAATCATCATTTAGGTAGGCTAAGGCACCAATTGTATTTTGATAGTCTGAAGCATTTGAGATTTGTTGAGGCGTGCGATCTTGCCAATTTGACTGAGCCCATTCGCGAACTACTAGCTGTGAATCGATAGTGCCCATGTAGTTATAGGTTAAAGCGAGCTTAGCACCATTACTGGTAATGCTAAGGTGAGATACATCTGCACTTGAGTTCGATACACCTCCACCGGTATTACTACTACTACCCAAACCGCCCCATGTGCTGCCATTAAACTGCTGAGCATAAACCTGTTTAGTACCGGAACTTGTATCCAACCATACCATGGTGACTTTATCATCAAGCAAGACCAGTTCTACATCATCTGCAGAATTGGTGGAGGTCACCTGTAACGAAGAGCCAACTGCTTCCCATAGACCAGAGACACTATTGAATCGGGCTACAAATATATTTGAACCTGTACTCGTTACCTCAGTCCAGGCAACAACTGGTGCGCCAGTTGCGTCAACCAAAATAGCAGGGTTTCTGCTGGCAGCCTGAGACAGACTTATACCGCCGGCGGATAAACTTGTACCGACGGATAACCACGAACCGGATTCTTGTTTCGCCACATAGATATCAACATTCGAACCATTACTATCGGCCCAAGCAACGTATTGCGTAGTTGAAGAAGATGCGATGACTGGCTGAACGGAAAGACTTCCACCTGCAAGCCCATCAAGTGACGAAGCCCCTGCCAGGCCACGCCATAAACCTAGCTGATTATTGGTAGATGGCAAGGTTACAGGTGACGTTGCTGTTTCGGTTAGATAAGGAGTTACTGGAGCAGTCGCAGTCGGTTGTGTAAAGTCACTCGCGACTGCGCCTTCTCCAAACCCATAATCTATCAGGTCTGCAGCCTCTGGTAATATTTCGATGAAATCATCGCCACCTTCACCGAATAGGTAGTCACTTCCACCTTGACCATATAATTGATCCGAGCCCGAATCTAGCTCATTTTCATTGGTGCCAAAATCACCGTACAAGTAGTCGGCACTGTTATCATCGCCGGAGGCATCAAGGGCATCACCGTACAAAATGTCGTGATTGGCACCGCCAATCAGAATATCTTTGCCAGCGTTTCCTGATAGCTGATCATCGCCTTCGCCACCATCAAGAATGTCATTACCTGAACCACCTTCAAGTATATCGTTGCCAGCGTAGGCGTTCAGTGTATCGTGACCCGCATCACCATAAAGTTGATCATTTCCATCAATAGAACCATGAAGCACATCGTTGTGTTCACCACCATGTAAGGTATCACTACCACCGCCACCGTACATTTCATCACGACCGCCGTAACCCCAGGCTTCATCTGAACCGATACCTGCATCAATTAAATCATTGCCGCTGCCGCCGTGAAGCAGGTCATTACCTGAGTCACCGTATAAGACGTCTTCGGAACCATCATCTCCGCTGCCAATACCGAAACTGTAAAGAGTATCATTACCACTATTACCATGAATGGTATCGATACCCAGACCGCCAGAAATCAAATCACCATGATCACCACCCACTATTTCGTCCTGGCCTTGGCCACCTTCTATTTCATCTGCTCCACCCAGACCAAGTATCGTGTCATCGCCATCTCCACCAGAAAGGAAATCACCGAAACGGATTTCATCTGTGAAGTCTAGGTCGTTGGTACCTTCATCGGAGCCTGTTATTTTATCTCGTCCGGCCCCACCGTAAATTGTATTTGATATTCCCGTCCCTGCTATAAGAACATCGTCACCCAAACCACCAAACAGAGTGTCGTTGCCTGACTGGCCATCAATGAAATCGTTTCCATCTTGTCCATGAGCAAGATCATCACCCGAACCAAGAAGTATGTAATCTGCATCGATTCCGCCTTCAACATTGTCATTACCGGATCCTGCGTCAATATAATCCTGTCCTGCGTCCCCTAGAATGGTATCGTTTCCAGCACCACCAAATAAATGATCTTTTGCATCTCCACCTTGGATATTATCATCACCTGATTGGCCATAAATGTGGTCTTGTTCAAGTCCTCCATGGATCGTATCGTTACCAGCGCCACCATAGAGAATGTCCTGAGCCTCATCACCAAAGATAAGGTCATTACCCGCATCACCATTAACAAAATCTATTTCTAGCCCACCATGGATAGTATCGTTTCCGGCCCCCCCATAAAGAATATCTTGAGCTTCTTCACCAAAGATAAGGTCGTTACCGGCATCACCTTTTATATAGTCTTTTTCTAGACCGCCATAGATTGTGTCATCATCGGCTCCCCCATAAAGGATATCTTGAGCTTCTTCACCATATATTTCGTCATCACCGGACTGCCCTTCGATATAGTCTTCTGCTAAACCGCCATAAATTGTATCGTTGCCATCACCACCGTAAAGAAAGTCTTTTGCTTCAGCGCCATAAATCAGGTCATTGCCTGATTGTCCATCGATAATATCAGCATCAAACTGGCCATAAAGAGTATCGTGGTCGTCGCCACCTAGAATTTGGTCTTCACCATAACCACCGTAAACGGTGTCATCACCAGACTGCCCATCTATGTAATCATTACCAACGCCACCATATATGCTGTCAGCACCCTGACCGCCCAATATTAAATCTGCGCCCTGATCTCCATATACGATATCCGAACCAGCCTCAGCGTCTATAACGTCATCGCCTTCTTGACCACGAATCAAGTCATTATCTGACCCTCCCCATATATGGTCTGCCTCTAGGCCGCCAAGAATATTATCGTTACCTGCAAGACCATAAATATAATCAATACCAGACTCACCAGAAATGAAGTCATTACCGGCATCTCCATAGAGCGTATCTGATTCATTACCGCCATAGATATGGTCATCTTCAGAACCTCCACGGACAATATCCATGCCATCACCAGCGAGAATATAGTCGTTGCCACTACCACCATCTATCTCGTCATTACCTAACTGAGCACTAACAAAGTCACTGCCACCTTGAGCAAATACCTCATCGTTACTAATAATATTTTGACTTACAATGAATGAATCTGCGACACGCATTTCCCCTTTGATATCGAGGGATTTCAATGTCTCAACCAGATTTTTACCGCTTCCCAAATCGCCATTCAATTCAGCTTGTGCTCGACTGTACAAACCGGAAGCAATTAAATCCTCAATACTTAAGAAGTCAGCAAAAATATAATCATTACCATCTCCCGTTTCAGGGGAGCCAAAAAGATTAATTGCTGTTTGGTTGTAACTGGAAACAAGGCCATCACCGTAAATTTTGTCGCTATCTGATCCCCCGGTTATGACATCATTTCCCGCATCGCCATAAATTAAATCTTGACCTTCCTGACCGAAGACCCAATCATTTCCACTTCCTGCATGAAGCTGATCATTACCAAGATCTCCATAAATGATGTCACTTCCTCCACCAGAAAAGACCTGGTCATCTCCATGTTCCGCTCGAATCACATCTCTACCGGCAGAACCATAAATGATGTCATCACCAGCACCTGCGTAAACGGTGTTTATTTCTGAAGCACTGAAACCCTGGTCGTTTATTCGGCCGAGATAAATCGTATCATCTCCATCGCCAGAGTTAATGAGGTCATTACCGCGCCCGCCTACGAGCACATCGTTTGTTGCTGAAGTTACAAGTACATCATCTCCGTCTCCTCCATCCAAGAACACGTCAACTGATTCGCCATTAGTACGATTTAGTGGTGTGCCAATACTAATGTTATCTTGCCCATCTCCAGCATAACCAACAATCTGCTCTACAAATACGCCACCAGTTCCGCCATAATAAGTTTCAATACCGAACGCTGTAATTTTAACCAAACCTGGTGACATCTGCTCAATGTAATAGTCTTCGTTGGTATAACCTGCATAATCAGGCCCTCTCAAATGAGCCCTGGCACCGATATTTAAATTAAGCGTTCCATCAGATTCAAGTGTCGCCAGTTTGGGCGGTTCATAGCTACACCCCAAGCCCGCAATATCATCAAATTGATAAATAGGATAACGCCATGGCTGGGACCAAACACGGTCCCAGTCGAAAGAAACGCCTTTCCAGCTAATATCTATAGTTCGAAGGTCCGCAAATGCTTCACCATATATGCCGACTTCACCACCTGTTTCTAATGCACAAAAAACACCGCCATCCGCTAGATGATTAAAAAATTCATCCAGATAAACTTTTCCATCTGCTTGATCACCACTGTCTCTAAAGTCTACGAATAGATTAGCGTATAGCCCTGCTTCGACACCACCTCTGGCAATCCAGAGATTTAAAGCACCACCTACACCAGCCTTTCCCTCAATAAGAAATTCTTTTTGATCCACACCATTTACTAGGTGATCATCAAAATAGAAGCCTTTTGTAAGGTCAGATGCTACATCTGAGTCTAGAAATTCCCGAATACCTCTAGTGTCATAACCAAAGCCAAATTGGAAACTTGTTTCCATTGAAAGAAAAGCATAGATATCGACAGTAAAGATATAAACAGGGAAACGAGCGAGCATAATCTCCTCGCGAACACCTGTTTTAAATTCTGGTGTGTTAAATTTTACTAGGTCAGCATCTTTGCCAAATAACAAGGAACTAATGCTATTCTGCCAATTCTCAAATAATGGAAAACTGAACCAGTCACCAATACTGTCTTTGGAGTTTAATAACTCACTACCTCCAGAAATACCTCTAATCGCGGAGTCAATACTGCCTTGTGTGACTACAGAAAATGCATTCTGTAAAGCTGCTACCGGATCATCCAATAGTGAATTGTTAGCGGTGCTTAAATCTACTCCCCCATCCGTAAAATTAAGATCCCCCATTGATATCCAGCCGTCACCCACGCCGTTTTCTATATTTATCAACATGCGACTGACTTCAATCATTGATCGCCAAGTTTCTGCGTTTTCCACATAACCAAATTGCTCTGCAAGATCCAAAATACTGGTTTTCATTCCAGGAAGGTTTACAGGCTCAGTAAGCAAATCAAGCAATGGCATGATCGGCTCTAGCATGGTTTTAATCGGGCTTACGATAGGAGACAGTATTCCTGATACGAACCCACCAAAATTAACTTCCCAATTATTAAATGCAACTGTCTGTGGGTCTGCGGAGTTAGAACTAAAATCGTAAGCGTAAAAAAAGTCAGAACGAATAGTAGGAAATTCACTGGCAGCAACATAAGTACCATCTTGTTGTTGCGTGAAGTCAAATCCAAATAGGAAATCAAGATTTAGCTCAAATGGGGCGGATTCAAAACTTGGCTCTATTTCAGTATCGAGCGCACCGGAAAGCAGTCTGTCCAGACTGTACTTATCGTTGGCCGAGTTAATATTGAAGCCCATGTTTGCCTGGTAACCAGTATTTCCACCATCCGCGTCAGGAGTGATTCTCGCACCTAGTAAGCCAATTTCACCAAAGGCTTGAAAATCATCTGTGAGCCCTATGTCCAGCATTAGCTCAAGCTCTTCATCAAACTCATCTTCGTTGGTCATCAAATAGAAACCTAAGTCCCTACTTACACCGAATCCAAAATCTAAGTCCCAGTTTATTATCGCCTCAATCCCACTACCTTCGGTCAACTCAAAACCTAGACCTGGTAGGCCAATATCGAAATCTATATCAACACCAGTGCCCCATTCGCCACCGAGAACCATATCAAAATAAACTTCTTGAAGATCCTCTAGAATCGGCTCAGAGACACTTCCATCTGAAGGGTATTCGATAGCATTTGAAGTCGCATCAGCTGTTGCATCGAAATACAATTCGATATCAGCCTTGTCGATTATAGAATTGTTATCTTTATCTTTGAGCAGTGGACTGAGAATAGCAAAAAGTTCTTCTCTGAGTACTTCAAGCGGCACAGAACTCTGAGTAATTCTTTCAAGGATTGAATCCCTCAAAGAGGCCAATTGATCCCTGATATTTTGAAAAAAGCTTGTTTCTCCGCCTAAGTTGTTGCCAACTAGAGGAAGATCACTATCGAAGAAGCTACTATCTAATAGATCCTGTAGTGATTTAAGAATTTGATCAAACGCATCTAGAATTCCATCAAAGCTGCCGAATAAATTTGCATCTTGAAAAAGTTGACTAAAATCCGGGAGCGTTAAAAAATTACCATTTGACGTACCACTAAATAGGTTTTCAAAGAAGCCAGCAATATCTGGAATGTCAAAATTGAAATCACCAACAGATGAACCACCTGTCGAAGAAGTCATATTCGCCCATATCTGCCCAATACCTGAAAAGTCAAACAGGTTACTGAATCCATTTTCTATGCTGGATATCAGGTCATCTAAATAGTGCTTCTCTTGACCTCCCACGGTAAGCGTTATAGATGCTGGGTCAACGGGGTTATTTCTATCCGCAGCGATAATGACATCCCCTGCATCAAATGAAACGCCCAAAGGACCCACATTTGCAGTAAACTCCAAGGGTTCATTATTCTTAACTAACAGATCTAAGCGAATACTGGAGCTATTGTGAAGAAATGCACGCGGGTTATCTGGATTACTTAAATCTAACCCCGTGTTTAGGGTAATTTCCGCTCCTGGGTCAAAAAATAACTCCCCATTTCCATTCGCAGAAATGATGTTTCCAACACCAGGTATTTCGGTCAACGACCCAAGGCCCAAACTAGCCAAGTTAATATTCAGAGGGATCAACTGGGAAGGAAGGTCTGGAGAATATGTTAAATCGATTCTTAGATCGGTACCCAAGTAATAAACATTGACTCTATCACTAGAGATGCTCCCAATTGCAGACTCCAAGGCATCCTCAAGATATTGATCTATCTCGTCGAGTGTTTGACCAGGATTTTGCTCAATAACAGAAAGTGCAGCTGCATATGTCTGGACAACTGATATCGCATCAGCCAACTTGATATCTATCAAAGGGATATTTTGGTTCAAAATAGTATCGTCGGCAATTCCCTTTAGAACTTCCAAAATCTGGCTTAGTAAGTCACTAATGGATTCAACATTAACATTTCCGAAATCGGACAGGTCACCAGAAGGCGTCGCTGTCCATTCCTCCGCATTAAAGACGTTCGTCGAATTTTCAATCAACAAACTAGCCTGACTATCGATTCCATCAACCAAGGTAGTGATCGATACAGGCAGATCAATTGAGGCAGTGCCCCCAATTCCCCCAGTAAAACTCAAACTGTCTAAGGAGTCATAAAGCTCAGTAACAAATACCGGCGTGCCAAAATCCAGCTCCAGATTTGCGCTCGTTGAAAAGTTGATCGAGGCGCTGTTGTTTGATCCTGGATTAGCGACATCACCCAGTTCGATATCCAGCAAACCGAAAGAGGCGATCGCATCGACTGATCCATTAACATCGGCGCTTCCTGCCAATGAAAAAGATTCGACAAAAACTTGATCGGCAAGCGAAAACGTTGCTACCTGTAACGCGCTTGAAGGTGAACTTATTTGGCTGGTTGCTAACCCCATTTCTAAAACAGCTGGGTCATTTGACGAGGCCAGAATTTCAAGCGTAACATCAACACCGATGGCAGAAAATTTTACGGCACCAATTCGGTCCAGCTCGGCAATAACATTTGGCAAGCCATTACTGGTTAAAAAGTCGTTACTGCTTTCCAATGCGCGATTTATATCGTCAACTAGGTCTTGCGCAGAATCATTGGGCTCGCTTCCATCAGCTCCGGTCGTAGCATCGGCCAAAACTTCAACATCACCAGCAGAAATACCATCTACAACGACTCTAAATAAGGCATCGGTGGAAATTTGACCATCTAAGGGCAATAGGCCACGCTCGGCATGAACAACTGCAATGGACTCTTTGCCAATTTCTGCAAATCCCAGGTCGATCACGGTCGGGTTCAATGAACTTGTAGCCAAGGAGATTGAACTAGAATAATCTCCGTAGGCTGTTAAACGAAGATAACGATCACTACCATCAACATAGACGTCTGCCAACACTGCATCTGCTGGGACACCTTCTACTTCGAGTGCAAATGCGATTTCATGGTTTAGTGCGTCAAGAAATTCTGACTCACTCGTTATGCCTTCCGTCGAAAGCGCATCTACAGTAACTTGTGCCGTTATTGTTTCACCTGGAACACCAGAAGTTACTTGCTGTAGCACAAGGTTAAATGATGCCTCATCATCAACTGAAAGCTGCCAATCCGAACCGCTACTCCAGGTTCCTGAACCCGGTAATGGGCGATTTGCGATCATAACCGTACTAGACGGTGTCATATCAAAGCCGAACTGAAGTTGCAATTGTCCTTGTGCGTCAATAAATAACTTACTATCGGAAGTTAAGTCTCCTAGTGAACCGAGATCAGTATTAAAAACAAAATCAGCATCAACATCCGCGAATTGGTGGTCTAATGTCAGGTTATAGGTTAACAAGTCAGTTGACGCATCATAAGTGCCGACAAGTCCGTTAAAAGGGACACCATTTGTTTGTTCTGTGAGTAAACCTAATTCTGTTATAGATACGTCGTTTTCGTTTGCCGTAACCGTTACACTTGACCCCGCTAGGCCTGCTAAACGTAGAATTAGGTACCCGTCATTATTCATTAGGGCTTCATAGCCCTCAGGGAGCACAGTATTTATATCTTCAACAAGATCACTTGCACTTGTATTATCAGTGGTAGATGAAGCCAACACTGTGACTGAAACAGGTGAATATGAGTCTCGTTGAATCCTGAAGGTAGCATTTTCGCTAAGTACTCCCGACTCAGGTAAAGGCATTCCGGCAGCTTTTACTGATAACTTATTAAATAACTCGTTTAGATCACTTGCGGTAGTGAAGTTTGCCTCATTGTCTTGATCAAATAAAAGAGAATAAATTTCTTCGCTAAATGCCTCGCCTAGATCGATCACTTCACCAAGTGTGACATCCACGAATGGGATATTTTGTTCGAGCAAATCCTCACCACTAACGGTCGACAGCCAACTTGCTATCTGTCGCAGACCAGAGGCAATATTTTCGGCAGAAAGATTGGTAAAGTTGAGAATTTCACTCTTATTCGAACTAGAAAAATCAACTTCGACCGAAGACGGGTCAAAAAGTTCGCCAGACAGCGTAATAACACCAGAACTACTATTTAGACCTACAAGCGTAAAATCCAAAGGCAGATTACCCTGAATCTGATCTCTGACAATATTCGCTGAAACTAAATTCGAAGTTGACGTACCATGTAACTCATTTAGGGTAATAATACCTGAGGGGTTTTGGGATGGGTTTATTAGACCAAAATCAATCTGAGCATCCAGGCTGACACTACCATTGTCAACATTTGCCCCAGCCAAACCGATTGCTAGATCCACATCACCATCGATAGCGGTATCAGACTGAATAGCCGTATCAAAGGTGTTCAGTCGGAAGAACAAGGCATCTGCATCATTCAAGCCTTCCAACATGTCGAAGCCAAAGGTAAAATCAAGCTCTATGGACATTGCTAAATCCATCAAAGCTTTAAAGCTTGTACTGAACTTATTTTCAAACCCTTGCAAGTTTGCTTCTAAACCAGAAAACATCTTGTCGAGGGTTAACCCTACGTTGTAGACCAAACGGTCACTGCCTGCCGTAAAACCTAACAGCGAGAGTGCATCAGGGTCATTCGCAGATAACAAACCGCTGAAAGTACGTTCACTATCAACCGTTATACTTAAACCTTCGGAAGGCTGGCTAAGAGACTCTAATAAGTTTGTAATACTGGACTGGAAATTATCGGTATTACTTCCCTCAACCAATTCACCTACAATTGAATTTTTTAGGTCGTTAAAAAAGCCTGAAAAATCGAAAAGTTCATCCAAGGACTGACCAAACAAGGGCCAGTCTGATTGTTGCTCCGTATTATTGCTTAAGCCTTCGATGATACTGTCAAAAACATCACCAAGCCCCTGCATCCCTTGTGTTACCGAGCTATCAAGACTCTGATCTCCTAACAATATACTGGCAGGATCTTTTAGATAGGTACTTAATACGGTTTCGTCGAAAAGCTGAACACCTTGAGCCGTACTTAAATCATTCCATTCAAATTCCACAAGCGTAGGATCAACTCCAGTTGCTTCAAGCGGCAACTGTACATTTGCGGCACCATCAAAACTGGCTGCACCCAAGAAAGCCGACGGGTCATTATTCCAATCTCGAAGAGAAACTCTATTATTAGTTCCTCCCTGCGTTGCTATTGAGGCCTTGGCAAATTTAGACGCATCTAACTGCCCAGAAGTTCGACCAGCTAGCGTTGCATTACCTCCATTTACAGCTGCCGATAAGAAACCCAAACTTGCCGTGGCCGTTATTGGGTTCTCTGTAATCACTTTGAATGCAACGTCTATAAAAGTCTGGTCATCTCCGGTGATCCAATAAAAACGTTGATCTGATGCCAAGCCTTGCGACAGGTCCACGCCAAAAGCAAAACCACTGGTAACTGTACCAGTCAGTCTGCTAGTTAAATCAGCCGTCAGGGTCGTGCCTAAAAGACTTTCACTGATACTAATATCCAGCAATGAATCCAGTATTTCAGTGCGCGTAAATTTGAATTCAATCTCATTATTAGATTGACTAATCTGTACCGCACCATCACTGATTGATTCAAGAGCAGATTTCATCGCTTGCAGATCTACATAGTCTGGTAACCCTTCCAATAAACCAGATAATAGATCCGTCGATATTATGCCGCTTAGCCCACCCGCACCCAGCAGTGGCAGATCAGCACCAAGCGCTCCTTTATCGAAGAAACTCTGGATAAAATCTTTGGACGAAGCTAGGCCATCAACAACACTTTTTATTGAAACATCACTAAACTTCTTTAGTTCACTCAAGCTGGACAGGTCAGCAGTTACCGTTGACGTTTGTGCTACATCTCCCCATGAGGCGTCTAAAACCTCGGTAATACTATTACCAAACAAATCTGAGGAGAATGGAAGATAAAGTGAAGCTGTTCCCTGAAGAATGGCATCGAGGTAATCATCTAAGTTTCCAGAAAAATTAGTTAGATCACTTGTTGTTATTTTTCCATCTTCGAAGGGATCAAAGACATCAATATCCAAAGAGCTACTCAGGTTAACTTGACCACTCGCAACATCGACGGCTAACGAGCCAACGGTACCTGAAGCATTTAGATTATTAATGCTAATGTCCGCAGAACCAGATAGATCGTTGACACCCTTGTCAGCGATCATAAAAAACTCTGGTTGATCGCCGGATAAATCAATACCAAACTGGAGACTACCATTCAGGTTGGTAACTAGTTCAGCGTCAGTAACATCCAAATCTAAATCGATAAGTGATTTATCAAACCATTCGATGCTAAAAGGGGACGTTTTATCTACTGAAAATTCTACATCATAAGTAAGTTGATCATTTGCCAAATTACTGGTCGCGCTAACAATACCTACGTTATTTTGAAGCCAAGATAAATAGCTCTCTGCATCATGTGCTTCTGATTTGTCTATCAATATTTCGGACAGATTACCGTCAACATCTATTATTCCAGCTAGCTGATCACCAATAATGGGTAATGCCTTACCAAACAAGCTTTCATTTTCAAAATTCGAAAACCAAGATGTGAGTTGGTCTAACCAATCTGAGAAGTCATTGGAATCAAACTTTGCAAATTTTTCATATAATCCACCGGTTGCTAAATTATGCGCCAAACTCTCAGGACTTGAAGAGTCGACCCAGTCAACCTGTAAGTTGAAATCGCTTCCGAGTAAACTACTCGAAAGAGGGAGATCTAAATCAGCAGAACCAGACCAAGCAGGATTAACCAAAGAACCCAAAGGAGTACTGATCAACTCCTGAATATTTATGTAACCGTCACTTATATCGGGGTCAATGAGTGTAATACCCAAGTTGCTATCAGTCGAAAATACACCGGCTGTCGCCTGCACATCAAGAAAACCAAGGTGTGCATCAAAGTTCAGGTCAGATGCGGATAATGATGAACTTAAACCAAATTGATTTAGCCTAATGAAAAACTCGTCTGCCAGTTGATTGTAACCAAATTCAAAGTCGAGTTGTGATGCAATGCTACCACCAATCGTTGCTCCAGATGTTACATCCAGATCAAAACCAACAAGTGATCCTTCAAAATCAAGTGGGGTGTCAGTAATCGAGTCACTTATTGAAAAATTGACATCAAAAACAAATTCATCACCAATCAAATCACCGCTAACAGGATCAATTGTTGCACTCAAACCATCTAAAACAGTAACTAACGCGTCAGTATTGCCCAACTGCCCTTCAGATAGGCTGTTAAAGTAGGCTTCGATCGGGGAAATGAGTTCTGATCTTATGGAGTTTGAAAAACCGGCTAAATCGGTGAGGGATTTATTTAAACCTGGCAAGACTTGATTATAAGCAGCGTTTTGTTCAAGTGTTTTAAGCCAGTCTTCAAGAGAATTTAAACCGTCCACTAGGCCCAACTGCGCGACAGGATTAATGTCAGCTGAAAGTAAGATTCTCTGCTCTAAGGCTTCAACGAGTTTCTTCTTCTTAAATGCCTTTTTATTCTTTCTTGATGTGAATGGCCCTACCGAACGTTTACTGAATGGAACCCACATTTTTATTATCCCGCTGCTGCCTGTTTTTGTACTTGGTTCATTCAAAAAACAAACCAAACACCAATTATGTTTCAATGGAATTGACCATAAAAATAAGTCAACTCAATGTTGTATAATTTCGATTACTGCTCGGAAGTCGAAAAAATTGATCAAATTTAAATTTGCTATTTAGCGAACACAAAATACCCTTCACCAGCTGCCAGCTGAAAATCGACCCCCACTTTACTTCCGTCTTGACGGAAAGCAGCCGTTTCAAACTGACCTGATTCAAGTGAAAAATGTTGAATACTCGCAACGTTTGAAACCCCAAAAGTATCGAGAAGTTCGAATGCAGACTTGTCTGAACAAGAAAAACCTCGCAAATTGACACCTGTAAGTAGATTTGGTTCTTCACAGAATCGCGTTGAAAAGTTGATACTGTGTTCTGACAAAGCATAAACGATAAATGCTTCAGAATTCCCTAAAGTAAGCGTGATTTGACTACCTTCTACAATATCGACAAGCGTATTTGTAACACGGTCATATATTTGGAGCTTTTCAACAACATTGACACCACCCAATTGTGAAACCCAGTCGCGTGCTAACGAAGGTTCAATCCTTTGCGGTAAAGCAATTAAGTTAAAACCCGGTTTCAAGATAATGGTCGTTGACTCTAAGAATTCATTTGCATCAAGAGGGTCGGTGCCCGCTTGAACTTCATCAAAATCACTATCCTCATCGCCATCTGTATCTGAAATACTTATCTCGGTGCCTATGTTGAATTCTTCGATATTAAGCAAACCATCCAGATCTTTATCAAATTGTGCATCATCGGAAAAATATGGGTCTAACCCATTGGATAACTCTGTTGAATTGGGAAGCCCATCACCATCGATATCTGGATCTTCTGAGTCGGGAATACCGTCTCCATCAAGGTCATCAGAAGGTAGCTCTACGACGACTTCCGCATCAGTTGGATCTGGTCCAGGAGTGATTTGCTCATATTCCTCATTCGTAATCACCTCTGCTAAATCGACAGCGACACTATTTTGGTCAACCGCTGGAAGGACCATAAACGTCAAGTGCACTAAAGGCATTCCTTCAGACAACGCTAAAGGCTGCACAATGGCAATAGAGCCAAAAACCACTTGGTTATTGAATACGTTAAAAGCACTAAAAGGCGGAGGATTCGTAGATAACAAATTAGAACTAACTGAGGCTTCTACAAATTGTAGGAGGCTACTGTCAAACGCAAGTTGAAAATCAAGTGACTCTACGTAAACGATAGGGTCATTGGTCACATTGCGCGCAGCAAGTGTAATCTGAACCGTTTGACCAGGAGAAGAAGCTGTCTCGCTAATTGCATATATTTCAAACGCGAATAACTTTTGACAGCATGCCAACAAGAGCACGTACAAAAATGCTCTAAGCACACTTTTTGGCTTAACCATCGTAACCACACCCTTTTTGTTTTTTTTATTTCCAAACTAATTTTAGTAAAAATTTAAACACGTAAAAAAGGTAAGAACTGCTTGCTACTTAATACCTATACGCAATATAAATTAAACCAATGCTCTATGCCCAACTTATATTAAAAGGGCGCTGTTTGCCCGACGAAGTTCAGGATACTTTGGATATCTAACACATTAATTGTGCCGTCCTGAACCACATCAATATCGGGGTTAAATTTGCACTGAGTTTCTGTTGCGTTGAGAATATTTAAACCATACTGAACATCAATAATATCGACGCTATCATTACAAACTGTATCCGCTGAAAAACAGGATTCAGTCGTTTCAACCTCAACTAGCTTTTGCCCAAGAATATCAACTTCCGAATGAGCGGGGACACGACGAAACCTTACTAGTTTGTGATCTGAAAATTCAGCACACCCAAGCCCCTTCATCTCTGTCAGCTCTATAATGGCACCTTCATCTAGATTTGCATTTGAACTCAACAAGCTGCTGAATACATTATTCAAGTCAACTATTGCACTTTTCGGATCAGTTTCGGCACCTACGAGAACGGATAAAGGGTACTGTTGAATAGAGGGAATTTTAATAAGAAGCAGGCTTCCAGCAACCGGATTGGTTCCTTGAGGCCAAAAAATATGGTGTTCGATGAGATCGTTTAATATTGGAGCTGCTGTGATGTCAGCTTTTGTTGTTTTCTTTTCAGTACAAACTTGTAATAAAGGAACTGCTGGCTCAAGAACCGTTTCATTTACACCAACCGTTCTAGTCTGCACATAAACACACTGCTCGGCATGTAATCCTGTTATTAATATCTTGGCAATGCCCAGGTCATGAGAGTTTGTTGATTCAGCGCTAATAGAACTAATACCGAAAGAACTAGTAATATCAGTAGAGGTATTTGCACAACAATAAATATTGACAGTAGCGTCCAATATTGGTTCATCAGACACCCAAACAAGAGAAAATGATCTAGTTGTTACATCTGTAACCGTTAAGTCATGTACAGCGCCGTTAACGGTATTTACCGCCAAGAAGCTGCAGAATAGTAGAACAATTGTCTTTATTGACAACCGAAAAACTACCAAAATATTATTATTGATTCGACCATCGACCATGATGATATCCTATGACAAATTTGTTATTTTTTTTTGCCTACTTAATGACCTTGGTTAGTTGGTACCCCCCTACAAATTCTACCCAACTAGTATCAGATTAATATATTGAATCAATTATATTAAAAGACACTTTCTACAAAATCATTCTTATCCTTATGCAATCCTGCGCTATATAAATACAACCAATACGTGAATCCGTCAATATATGGACGCTTGTTAACACTCATAAAGTGAGCCATGTCTCAATTTTTGACCTACTATTTATCTTGAGACCTTGAAAATAATAATTATTAAACTATTAACAAAACTCACAAGCCCTCAAACAAAAACATCTCTATTAAGTCATGAAATTAGAACTAACAGATAAGACTTACGGTGATAGCAAAAAGCGCTCTCGCTATCATCATTCACCAGATAGCATCCCTTAGTCGTAATATTACTGTTTTTCTCTACCCCCCCATCCCCATTATTCTGATCAGGTATAGGAATATACTCAGTAGAAGTATATTTCTCCCTCAAGAGATTATTTCCATGCGACTCCAATTCTTTGGACATCCATACTTTATCTGGATTTAGGTCTACAGATAGTCTCAAAGTAATTTAAGGAGTCAAAGCCTTTTACCCAATTTCTTATTAAAATTCCTAGGCATTTTTTGGGCTCAAAGTAGCATCCGTAAACCAGTGTAGGATGAACGCAACATTAAGGCTAATAGTTTTAGGTAGCGAATACGAACTAAATTGCTGAAATAAAGAGAATAGACGTCAAAGAATATCTTGCTTAATGTAGTAAGCAGCCATGATAACTACCTCAATTGATTTGCGGATAATGAGGCCGCTCTTAGCAATAGATGATACCTTCTTTATATCGTTTACAGAAATAACTGTGCTTAATTAATATGAAGAGCCTTCGACTCCAAACATACAACATAAGCCATTTTTGGTATGCTATAAAGTGATGGTAAAGTCGACATTCGAAAACATCTTGTATTAGCAGGCTGGGCCGAAACCAAAGTAAAAAATACGAAACTTGGATATCTGAAGACACTAAACCGATGGAAAAACTCATCAGTAAAATGATGGGTATCGATAAGCAATACTGTGAAACTCAGGACGAAAAGTCAGTACAAGAATATAGGCCTTTAACGGCAATTTAGGTGGTCTGGAATGGTGTGTAAAAGCGTGATTCTACCCCAAAAGCGGCCCAAAACAGGATTTTCATAAGAAATAATGAGGAAAATCAAAAGCTTAATGGCGGTGGAGGAGAGATTCGAACTCTCGAAGCCTTTCGACTTACACACTTTCCAGGCGTGCTCCTTCGGCCACT
>ENA-ORXI01001115-ORXI01001115.1-sediment-metagenome-genome-assembly--contig:-NODE-1115-length-21424-cov-7.667073_pt1 | contig 21424 bp, 20 predicted proteins | sample MGYA00237861_ERZ511468 | MGnify/ENA primary metagenome ERZ511468 (study PRJEB26299, sample SAMN06266213) | sediment metagenome | isolation source: Hudson Canyon methane seep mesocosm | place...
CAGCCACTGATTAAGATTCGTCAAAAATATACGGATAGCGATTCCGCAATCTTTGATCGTGGTTTTGATCCGGCGGCTATGTAATCGATGTCGAAAACGAATAAGGGACTCAAACTTTGAGGCCCTTATTTACAATGGATTAAGGCACGGCTAAATGGTCGTTAAAGGTTGCTCGTTGATGGGCTATGCCAGGGTCTTGTGCAAACTCAATTTTCATCCAATGAGCATCTGGAGTATGTGGATAAGGCATGCCTTTTAAAACTGGGAACTCGCCATCAGTAATATCAAATACACTTTGGCTATTAGTCCAAATACCTGAATAAGATGCTGAAGATTGAGCCTCGGTTGAGGTCATACCGGCAAAACTCAAATCAGGGCCAATACCATCTTCATTTGCTTGGCCATCATTATTGGTATCTTGATGAGAGTTGCCAACTGCTTGCAAGCGCCCTGTCATATTGCGATCGGTAATGAAACGCCAATTGTACGCAGAATCCTCAGCAGTTTGTTGCGGATAATCAATATAACTATTCCCTAGCCCGCCCACTTGAACGTAGGCTCTATTTCCATAGACATCTTGATTTTCACTGGCTTCAAAATCGATTGCCGAATAAAAGAGAGAATCCTTTAATAAGGTATATCCGAAGTCTGATAAGTCTGGATATCCCGCTGATAGTCCATTGAGCTTAGTATTAATTCTTACTTCCTTATTCATGTGAATGCTGCCATTCGAATAGCCGGAACGGAAATTGATTGGAGCGCTGGCACTGCCTAAAAATGCGCTCAGTTCAATCCTTCCATTTGATGATGTGGTGATACTTGATAGGTCGTAAAGCAGATTGGTATAGACCTTATTGAATTCGCCAGCAACACGGAAAGGGGCGAAATTAAAGGATGAGCTGTGTGTGCTTTTAACAATGCCAGAAACAAAAACAGTATTGAGCTCTGATCCATAAGCACTAGAGCTAATTAATGTCGCAGATAATTGAGCATCGACAAAACCTATATGTTTTATGCGTGCAATTTTGAAGCGCGTTTGATTATTAATAAAACCTTTTCCTATGGCGGTGGTTAAATTATTAATAACGTAGGAATCACCATTAAATTCACCATGAAGTTCATGGCCTACCCATGGGTCATTAGCGCTACTGCTGGCGTCAATATCTCTGTCTAATTGGATGTGTAGATTATCGACATTATGTGAACTGCTGTCAGGGTTTGATAATTCAATGACATCATGGCCAATATTTTCACTCATATATTGTCCACTGAAGAAGCTCTTGAGTTCATTGTAACTGCTTATTTTAAGGGGTTCTTCAGCGCTGCCGGTTTGAATATCGAATAGTTTAACCAGCACGGTAATGCTTTCGGTACCTAATGATATATCGAGTTGATAGGTACTGGCACTTAGTTCAAAGTCGAAATTTTTATTAACTTTAATTTCAACTTCTCCCGTTTGAGGGTCAATAAATAAAATAAAAAGTTCTTCTATTTCTGAGTGATTCGTTATGATGTCGCCGTTAGTTAGGGTGACTTTATTAATAATGTTAGGGAAGCCATTAGATTGTAATTGCAGCACATAGCCGAGATCATCTAGCTCTGTACCTAAAGACGTTAAAGGTGAAGTAATTGGCTGGTTTTCTTTTAATAATACAGTGTGATCAAACTCATTAGCTGGCAGTGTATTAACATCCTTATCTCCGGCCTCTAGATTTTCTTGATTGCTTTCAGACTTTATTGAATCGTTATCTGCACCACAGCCTTGTAGCGCTATTGATAAGGCCAATACGCCGAATAACGTTATTAATGTCGGAAAAGATTTATTCATCATGCTTACTTCTGCCTATGATCTATCGATTAGCTAGTTTAGCGATTCCAATAGACGTGAAGAAAGGCTCATTGAAGCCATGGCGAACGATATACTGACTCGTTGTGTGTAGATTATTTAATTAGATTAGAATGAGCTTCTAATGAATTAAAATATGGCATCAGGAGTAAACGATTGAATTTTAAACTAGTGATGAGCAAAAATGGTGGGATAAAGCAGTTGCCAGAAATTTCCGCTACTGCTTTATTTATTGCATTGTAATTTGACTAGCTAGCATTAAATCAGAGCTAGTTTATCAAACCAGATTGTAAGAAGAATTAAAATTGGTATTGAATACCTAAAGTTATTAGGTCTAGATCAATTTCAGAATCGGTATAGGTACTATCAGATGAAGTTTCATTAAATGCTAGCTTGCCTTTCATTTTATCATAAGATAAACGTGCTTCTAATCCTGCAACGATTCTAAATTCACCACCCAGCCCATAGGTTGGAATAGAGCCTGACCAGCTAGGAATGTCGTCACCGCCAAAGTCAGCTGTTTGATGCGATAGAGATAGGCCGCCTTTTAGGTATAGAGAGAAGCGGCGATGAAACTGAATATTAATTTTAGGCGTAATGGTAAATACGAGGAAAGAGTGCTTCACCCCATTAGTATCATCGTTGGTGCTAACAATCGAGCTTTCTAATCCAAGAGCTTCAATAAAATTGACCCCCTAGTATCCACCACTAGCAAAAGCATCATCACTTCCACCGTTATAATTGTATTTACCATTGCCAAATAAAGAGCCGATATACCAACCTTTATTGTCATCAAGTTTGTCGACGTTATCAAACAATGTGACTTCATAAAAGTCAGTATAAGAATAACAGAATGAGGATAATGAAAGAGTAAGTACTGCTAATAGAGTTTTAATTATATGCACAATAGGTCCGTTATCTGAGGCTGATTCCAAAGTTCGGGAAGGTTATTATTTAGTCGCATAATTGTCAACAAGAAGGGCTCTAGAATGGTGTTAATGCGCTGCTGAATCAAAATAATATTGCCGAGAAAATTCTACTCATGTCGTTTATCGAATGGTTATGCTCGCGGTAAATGATAAATAGGCCTATTAATAATTAACATCAACGTTTAGAGAACTTACATTTACCATATGGCTAGAATTTGTTATATTCCGCGCAAAATTGCTCCTGAGTAATTTAATAATTAATTGAAATGGAATTTTTATGTTCTTTCGTATATCCCTTCTTACCCTATTAACGAGCATATTGGCAGCCTGTGGTGGTGCTTCAGGTACAGAATCTGAAGGTCAGTCGTATAATCCTCGTACATTTAGTCTGTCTAATAACGATCTAGCGTGCATCGAATTCACTGCATACTCTCAAGATGATGAATATCAAATACTCTCTCAAGGCGGAACAGAAGGGTTTTGTTCACAATCCGAAACGTTAGGGTCATGCCAGCAAGCTTCATTTGAATATTCTTATACCTTTAATACGATCTTTTATAAGAATGCAGCCGGTGCTAGCTCAGTGCAAAGCTTAAAAGCTGTTTGTGAGCAATCACAAGGCAGTTTCACCATTACTGACCCTAATATCGATGGAAATTCAGGTACTGTAATTGAACGTACTTATATTACTCAGCAAGATGCTATTGCATGTACTGAATATGTATCTTCTACTCAAGCAGGACAAAATCAAATTATTAGTATTGGTGGTATTGAAGGTCGCTGCGCTAGAGAGGTATCTTTAGGAACTTGCCAGCGTATACCTGGTGGTGAGATCAGCTCGATTAATACTGTGTATTACCCAGATGAAGATGGCCTTAGAAGCGCTGAAAGTTTGGCAGCAGGTTGTGAACATATTCAGGGAACGTTTATTTTTGCAGAAACAGGTCCAGATACAGGCCCTAGTGAGCCTGAAATTGTTGTTGAACGTACTTATATTACTCAGCAAGATGCTATTGCATGTACAGAATATATATCTTCTACTCAAGCAGGACAAAATCAAATTGTTGGTATTGGCGGTATTGAAAGTAGCTGTTCAAGAGATACTTCTTTAGGTACGTGTCAGCGTATGCCTGGCGGCGAAATCAGTAGAATAAATACTGTTTATTATCCGGATGAAGCAGGTCTTAGGACTGCAGAAAGTTTAGTTGCAGGCTGTGAACATATTCAGGGAACATTTATCTTTTCAGATAATGTGAGTAATGAAGATACTACTGCCCCTGATTTATCTGAATCGTCCATGATTGGTGCCGTGAATACTTATACTCCTAGTTATTCTTTCAATAGTTCTGAAGCGGGTACTATTAGTTATGTTGGGGCCTGCTCATCTAGTACAATGATGGCAAATGAAGGAACAAACACGATCACCTTTAATGTACTGGCTGCCGGTTTTTATGATAACTGTAGAATATTTGTTCAAGATAGTGCTGGAAATATTTCAAGTGAATTAAATGTTTCTGGCTTTACCGTTAATGATACTAGCGGCCCAATTCTTAGCAATATAAGCAGCATTGGAAAAAGCTATATTCAAAATCCAGTTCTCACCTTCACCAGTAATGAGGCCGGAATGATAGGTTGGGGTGGTAGCTGCCGCTCAACGGAACTCAATTTTATAGATGGCGTTAATCGCATTGAGTTAGACTCACTGAATGCTGGGTTTTATGATGATTGTTCTATAACGGCATATGATGTTAATGCGAACCCTAGTGACTCTATTTCAATTGCACCTTTCACGGTTATTATTCTCGATACTGATGGTGATGGTTTTACCGACGCTGTTGAAGCCGAATATGGAACCGATGCGACAGATGCAAACTCGACACCTACAGCCCTGTTAGCTAACCCAGTTGATTTTACCGATGATAATGATAGTGACAGTTTTTCTGATGGAATAGAAATTTGGCTGGATACTAACCCAAATGATATTACTCAATCACCTATCGATGAAAATGGTGACTCCATTCCTGATGGTTTTGATACCAATACCGATACTCTTGCGCCGAGACTATTAGCGATTGATATGCCAGATAGAATAGTAATTGAAACGGGTAATGAGGTTGTTAACTTCAACTTAACGATAGCAGATAATCTTTCAGGAATTTCCCGTGTTGATATTTTATTGAGAAATTCAACTTGGCAAACAGTTTATTTGAGTGAATATGGGGCTTCTTTAGGTGATAAAGTTCATGCATTATCATTAAATTCATCAGCATTTAATCAATTTTCTGCGGCCGGAAGCTGGAGCATAGATTCTATAAGTTTAGAAGATAGCGCTGGAAACTATAAAGCTTATGATTCAGCCGAACTTCAAACTTTAGGTCTACCAACTAGTCTTCAAGTAGAAAACATTAATAGTGATATTGTAGAGCCCACGCTCAGCGATTTTTCTATAGTTGAAGACTCAATTACGATTATATCTGGGCAAGAGACCGTTTCCTTTAACGTTACGGTTACGGATAGCCTTTCTGGTTTTGGTCGAGTAGATATTGTATTAAAGAGTGCTTCAGGTACAACTGTTTATCTCAGTGAGTATGAGCAGCTTCGCGGACAAAACTCAGCAACTCTTACAGTAACTAGCTCAGAATTTGGCCTGGAGGCTGAGGCCGGTAGCTGGGCCATAGATTATGTTCGACTTGAAGATAGTGCAGGAAATTTTAATCGTTACACTGCAAGTGATTTAAACGAATTAACCTTTGAAAACTCTATAATGGTTACTAAGTAGTAACTTTTATTGAAAAGAATAAGAAGGAATTGTTTACCTTTTTATTCTTTCTCTTCATTTTCTAGCTTACTAATATCCCCAGTTATCTCCGTAGCATGCTTATTCAAAGCATCATGTAAAAAACGTACACAGACCCTAACTCGTTCAGTAGCCACTAAATCTGGATGATTCACTATCCAGGCGCGGTTAAATCTCAGCGGCCCTTGTTCTGGCACTCTCACTAGGTTCGGCTCTTGGTCCGCAATAAAGCACATCAAATCGGAAAACCCCAAGCCTGACTTCACCGCTTGTAAGTGTGCCATAGGTTCATTAACTGTGTGGTGGATCTTACAGTGACTGAAAGGGGTGTCACTGTTCCAATGGGCTACGTTCTCTTTTGTCGACCAACCCACCCATTTGGCGTTCGCTTCTGGCCCTGAGAAAATATGGCTGTTTATGTATTCTTGGGTGGCGTAAATCCCACGAGCAAAATCGGGTAGCCGATGACCAATCAAGTGTTCTTCTGGCTCATGTTGAAAACGAATAGCAATATCCGCATTACGCCTATCGAGATCAGCTTTTTCAAAGCTGGCATCGATTTCTATTTCTATGTCTGGGTACATAGCAGCGAACTCAGCGATATACGGCATGATGATGGTTTGTGCGATATGGGGGAAGATCGAAAGGCGAATGGGCCCAGATAGTGCTGCATCGCGGCCGAAAACTTCTCGTTCCATACTGAGGATTTCACTTTCTACCCGTTCAGCTCTTGCCACCATGGCTTCACCGACCTCGGTGAGAAAGAAGCCTTCGCTATTACGCACAAATAATTTGATATCGAGTTGATCTTCCATCGCTTGCAAGCGACGAGAGACGGTAGAGCGGCTACTGCCTAACAACTTAGCCGCAGCATTGATTGAGCGGCCTCTTAAGATAGCCAAAAATATGCGCAGATCGTCCCATTCAAATACCTTCACTTGCCTTTCTCCTAGTGATTATTCCACTCACTTTACTAATTGTGTCCAAAAATGGGAATGGGTTATGCAATTATAGCCAGTTATCGTTCATTTCTGAATACCTTATATTAGCGATTAACAACCCCTTTTTAACCCCTAAAAACTCAATTTAGTAGGAGGACTTATGAGAGATTCGCTATTTCAATTAGTCGCTAAACGACCTTTCTTGGTCATACTGGCTTTTCTAGCCTTTGCCTTTTTTGCCGCATCGGGCGCGCAGAAGCTGGTTTTCAAAAGTGATTACCGCATCTTCTTTGATGATGAAAATCCCGAGCTGGTGGCTTACGAGTCCATGCAAAAGATCTATAGCAAGAGTGATAATGTCAGCTTTATTATCGTGCCACCCAAAGATGAAGTAGAAGGGCAAACGGTTTTCACCGCTCAGCATCTAGGCGCACTTAAGAATCTGACCGAACTTAGCTGGCAGATTCCTTTCTCTACCCGTGTCGATTCTCTAACGAACTTCCAATATACCTATGCGGAAGAAGACGACATGATTGTCGAAGACTTGGTGATGGATGCCGAGGCTTTATCGGCGTTGGATTTGGAGCGCATTCGCCAAGTAGCTACTTTTGAGCCTCAGCTTGTGGATAAGATCGTTTCTAAAAGCGGTCATGTGTCTGTGATTGATGTGGCGATCAAGTTACCGGGTTTAGACCCTGCGGCAGAAATTCCGCAAGTGGTTAGCCAGGTTCGTCAGTTACAAGCTGATTTTGAAGCGCAAAACCCTGGCAGTGAAGTGCATCTTTCAGGCATGGTGATGTTGAATAATGCGTTCGCTGAATCGTCAATGGAAGATGGTTCAACTCTGGTTCCTTTGATGTTCTTAATCGTAATCATCGCCATTGGCTTCTTGTTAAAAACTATTTCAGGAACGTTTGCGACCGTATTAGTCATTGTGATGAGTATTGCTAGTGCCATGGGCTTAGCCGGTTGGATGGGCTTTTTCTTGAGTGGTGCTTCCGCTTCTGCCCCGACGATTATTTTAACGCTAGCAGTCGCCGATTGTATTCATGTATTAGCGTCTACTTTTTATGAAATGCGTCATGGCGCCGACAAGCAAACGGCGATTCGAAAGAGTTTAGAGCTTAACTTTAAACCGATCTTTTTAACCAGTATTACTACAGCGATTGGTTTCTTGAGTATGAATTTCTCGGAAATTCCTCCATATCGTGATCTAGGTAACATTGTTGCTATGGGTGCAATCTTAGCGTTCGTATTTTCGATTACGATTTTCCCTGCGTTACTAACCGTATTACCGCTTCGTGTGAAGGTGCAGGAGAAGGGTGAAAACGGAAAGTCGAACAATATGATGGCTAAACTCGCCGATTTTGTAATCGCCAAGCGTAAGTTGTTATTGCCACTGGTCAGCGTGATCGTTATCGGTTTTACCATGTTCATTCCGAAAAATGAAATCAATGACGATTTCGTTAAGTACTTTGACGAAACCGTACCTTTCAGAACCGCAACGGATTTTATGCAAGAAAATCTTTCGGGCATGACCATTTTGGAAATGTCGGTGAAGTCGGGTACTTCCAACGGTATTAATAGCCCTGATTATTTAAACGCTGTCGCGGGTTTGGCAGATTGGTTACGCGCTCAGCCAGAAACTGATCATGTGAATACGTTAACGGATACGTTAAAGCGTTTGAATAAAAACATGCACGGTGACGATCCAACTTGGTACAAGCTACCTGAAAGCCCAGAGATGACGGCTCAGTATTTATTGTTATACGAAATGTCTCTGCCTTATGGTTTGGATTTAAATACCCAGCTTAATGTGGATAAGTCATCGACTAAGATGATCGCAACGTTCAAAAACTTAACCAGTGAAGAACAGATTCAGCTGGGTGATCGCATTAAAGCTTGGTTCACGACGAATGCCCCTCAGTATGAATTGGATATGGCGAGCCCAAGCTTCATGTTCGCCCACATCGGTCAGAAAAGTATTATCGGTAGCTTAATTGGGACTGTGGTTGCTTTGATCGTTATCTCGTTGATTTTAGGTGTGGCACTGAAGAGCTGGCGCTATGGTTTGATTAGCTTGTTGCCGAATCTATTACCAGCAGCCGTCGCGTTTGGATTCTGGGGCATTATCAATGGCCAAATCGGTATGAGCTTGTCCATGGTGATTGGTATGACCTTGGGGATTGTGGTGGACGATACTGTGCACTTCTTAACTAAGTACCTACATGCTCGTCGCAATAATAATAGCAGTACCACAGAAGCGGTTCATTATGCCTTTGGACATGTGGGAACGGCGCTATGGATCACGACTTTTGTGCTGGTAGCAGGCTTTACCGTCTTGGCGCAATCGACCTTTAAATTAAATGGTGAGATGGGTCTGTTAACCGCAATTACTATATTGATTGCTTTGATTATTGATTTCTTATTCTTGCCACCACTACTGATGCTACTCGACAAAAAGAAGTCGGAGCAGCAAGTAGAAGTGGACGTAAAAACAAGCGCTGCCTGAACGCTAGTGATGAACAAGGTAAAGAGTCGCTAGTAATTAAAAAAGAATAGGAAATGAATATGTTAAGCAAAATAAAAGCACTGAGCGCAGCATTAGCGCTCACATTAGGTAGCCAACTATCTTTGGCAAACTTAGAGAACCAAGCGATTACCGATGCTGTTCAAAGAGGCATGGAAATCTCGTTAAAAACAAAAACGGTTGATCAAGGCTGGCAAGATTTTACCGCCGATATGTTGATGGTATTGCGTAATGCACAAGGCCAAGAGAGCGTGCGTGAAGTTAAAATGAAAACGTTAGAGCAGTTGGATGATGGTGATAAAAGCCTAACTGTTTTTAACAAACCAAGAGATGTTAAAGGCACTGCATTTTTGAGCTATAGCCATGCGGTAGGGGCAGATGATCAATGGTTATACTTGCCATCATTGAAACGTGTAAAGCGTATCGCGTCGAATAATAAGTCTGGGCCTTTCATGGGGTCTGAATTTTCTTTTGAAGATTTAAGCTCGTTTGAAATAAAAAAATACAGCTATAACTACCTAGGGGAAGAGAGGTTAACGGGTGAGTTTTTACAATCTTCTCAGGTTGAGCTGGATACTTACAAAGTAGAACAAGTGCCGACCGATAAAGCTTCGGGTTATAGCAAACGCATTGTTTGGATCGATAAAGATGAATATCGTATCGTGAAAGTTGAGTTTTATGATCGTAAAAAGTCATTACTTAAAACATTGTCGTACCAAGACTTTAAATTGTATCTCGGTAAATACTGGCGTGCTAATACCTCTAAAATGGTGAATCACCAAACGGGTAAGGAAACTGAGCTACAATGGAATAACTACAATTTCCAAACCGGTTTGGCCGAGAGCGATTTCAGTAAAAACGCCCTAAAACGTGGGCGCTAATTAGCTTAATTTCTTCCCGCTATCACGCCACCATCAAGATCCCAAATAGCGCCGGTGGCCCAGCTAGTATCATCACTTAAAAGGAACGTGATGGTGCTGGCGATATCTTGTGGCTGACCAATACGGCCAATAGGATGAAAATCATTGAAGCCTGCCAGTGCTTCATCCATCTCATTGGGATCGATAAAGGCTTCATAAATAGGCGTTTTAACCACGGCGGGCGAAACCGCATTAACACGAATATTAAACTCAGCAAGTTCCATTGCCATGTGTTGAGTTAGGGCGTGTAAGCCCGCCTTGGCCATAGAATAAGCAGAAGAAGGTGTTGCTTTAATTGCTTGCTTTGCCCACATAGAGCCAATATTAACAATATTTCCACCTTGCTTATGGTGAATCATATTCTGTGCAACCGCTTGCGATATAACAAAGGTTGCTTTGTTCAAATCTAGATATGTATTGTAGTCATCACTGCTGTGCTCGATAAAGGCTTTCGGGCTGAAGTAACCCGCAGCATTCACCAAATAGCTAATCTGAATGTCGCTAGAGTTAATATGATCCACCAGTTTTTGTACGCTGGTATTATTATAAAGATTGGTTTGAAAACCTGTTACTTGGCTGTCTGTCGCTAAAGTCTGTAGTTCAGAAACTGCCCGATTTAATTTGTCTACATTATTACCCACAATAATGACGTCTAGGTGATTGTTAATAAGGTGCTTGGCTGTTTCAAGACCCATACCACTGGTGCCGCCAATAATTAAAGCTTTGCCTGTATGATTAAAGTTCATGATCTATTCCTAAGGTTATCTTATATCTGTTTAAATTGATTAACTGTGCTGTGGTTAAGCAGTGAGGCCATATTAGGCTTAGGTTTGTTCACGGAAAAGTAAGCACAAAGCGGTAGGGTAGGTACTTTTTGGTACATCTTTATGAATTGTTTAGGAAAAATAATTATAAATAATTTATGTCGTTGAATAAGACACTCTATTATTGTGACGAATAAGACATGACGGTATTAATTTAGCCGAATATGAAGGACAATCTATCTACATCACCTGAATTGAAAATTTGGTAACAAGTTAATATGAGTAGCGAAGATAAGATATTTTCAAGAGTAGCTGGGCCGGGAAAAGGTGCAGCGATGGTAGAAACCATCGTCGGTTGTAAATGGTCTTTAACCGTTTATCAGCTATTAGCCAATGATATTAATCGTCCTGGAGAAATGGTGAGGTCGGTAGAGGGCTTAACGACAAAAGTATTAAACCAGTGTCTGCGTAAAAATCTTGAATTTGGTATTCTTGAAAAAATATCTTACCCAGAAATTCCACCGCGAGTTGAATATGAGGTAACGGATTTTGGTCAGAAGTTTATGGCGATTATGCAATCCTTGCAGGAACTTCAACTAGAGATAGAGCAGTAAAAATAACGATGGTGAACGTTGAGGCAGCACTGTAATACTGGCCTCAACGCTGATGCTATATTTATAGTTCTTTATTCAATTGCTTAACCGTTTCTTCTGTCGTTCTTACAGCATTAGCAATCATTCTAAAGTTAACCATGGCCGCTTTGTAACCATCCATGCCGGGTAGCTGCGCTGCAGCGGTGGCATCAGAAACAACCTGCACTTCAAACCCTTGTTCCATAAACTCTCGCATGTGAGACTCAGTACATAAGTTGGCTGACATACCTGCGAGAATAATTTTATCGATACCGCGTTTACGCAACTGTAAAATCATATCGTTGGTTTCTGGGCCATAAACTTTGTGTGGGCTGCTGATGATCGTCTTGCCGTTATTAATATAAGGCTTATAGCGAGCTAACCAATCGGCACCTGAACCCTCAAAGCCCTCTGTGCTTAGAGCATCTTTTCTATCGAACATACCCATTTTATGCATGGCTACCTCTAATGCGCCACCATGCTCCCATTGATGGTCATGAGGGAAGTAATAGTGAGGAGAAACAAAGACGGGAATATCTTTGCTATCAGCAATTTTGAATAAAGTTTCTATATTTTCGACGGTATTATTTTTTGTAACACTTTTTCCGACTAACCCCCAAGTGACACCCTTAGGACTTAAAAAATCATTTTGTGGATCTGTGATCACAATGGCAGTTTGGCCTTTAGTAAAGGTTACACCAGGATCAGGCAGGTCAGCCGAAACGGAAGCGGATAATGTTCCAAAACCTATCGCTACTGCAATCAAAGTCTGTTTAATTTTTAGCATAGTAAAACCTCATAATTTAAGTATGTTATGGCTTGCGTCCATGATGTTATTATTGGTAAAACGAGGCTTGTTGTTAATGTCAGATCGTTCGATAAAAAGGTCTGTCTATTCAATTTTATATTTAGTTATTACTTGAGGTTGTGTTATGGATGTTTTTGCGGAAGTACTTCGAGCAATCCGATTAAATGGAAGCGTCTACTTTAATACCTGTTTTTGCTCTCCTTGGGGAATGGCATTAGAGCAAGATAAGAAAGCCTCATTTCATCTAGTTGTTGATGGCGAAGCTTGGTTAACCTTAGCCAACAGTGATGAAGCAATAAAACTGAATGCCGGAGATATCGTTTTATTTCCCAAAGGCAGTCCTCATCGAATTTCTGATCAGGCCAGTGGAATATGTCTTGATGGCAGTGATGTTGTAAAAGCGCATCAAGCAGGAAATAACCTGTTTGCGGGTGATCAGCAGAGTATTAATATTATCTGTGGTTATGTTGAATTTGACCAATCGTTATCCCATCCATTTATTGATCACCTGCCTGAGCTGATACACATAACCCCTAAGATAAGAACGGATTTCTATTGGCTGGATAACATCATTAAGCAAATTATCGCTGAAACTCAAAATGACTCGCCGGGCAGTGAAGTACTTGTCGATAAATATACCGAAATTCTTTTTATTCAGATTATTCGTGCTTATGCTCAACAAGAAGACCATCAATTGGGATTCTTTGCTGCTTTGCTGGATAAGCATATTTCTCAAGCGCTGAAGTTAATTCATAGCAATCCTGAGAAAGAGTGGACGGTAGAATTGCTAGCTGCCGAAATAGGGGTATCGCGTTCATCGTTTTATAGCAAGTTTAACCTGCTGGTGGGTCTACCTCCGATGAAGTACGTTTTTAAGTGGCGCATGATGCAAGCCAGAGAAAAATTGCAGCATAGTCAAAAATCGATGATGACGATAGCAGAAGAAGTGGGTTACCAGTCGGAAAGTGCCTTTCAAAAAGCTTTCAAACGTTTTTTTCAGTTTACGCCAGGTTCCTTACGAAAAAAACGTTAGCTTGAGCGAAGATATTGAATAATGTCTCGTGATTCATATAGCCAGTTAGTTGCCCCATTTTTATTGTCGATACGCAGGCATGGAACCTGAGGTTTTCCTCCTTGCTTGATTAGCTCAGAACGGAATTGAGGCTGACGACGGATATGGCGTAGCTCTATTTCTAGCACTTTCCCTAGACCGTCTGTTGCCCCTGAATCTTTAGTAATCTGTTCAAGAGCCTTTAGCGGTATATGGCAAAATGGGCAGCCATCGTAGTAATATAATGAAAATGTTTGTTCCTTGATTGATGGCTGGATTACCAATGAGTATTCTTTTTTTGACATAGTTAATCTCTAGCGCGGTAGCTGGTAATGTAAGGCAGTGATTATTATGTAAGTTCAGGGGTGCTGATACTATGTCTAAATGTTCCTGCATTCTGTCTTTTCGTTCTTTTTTAGCTGAGGTTAAGTATCTAAAAAGGCAGGAACATTTCCTATTGTACTGTACATGTTTGGCAAGAAGCCGGCTTGCTCTTTGGCCTTAGTGAGAATGGCTACTGTGCATCAGCTGCTGTCGCTAGAGTGTTGGGCTTTAAAAAATATAAGCTGTCATGATGTTTACCTTGTTTAATAGAGATCTATAAATAGATTAACCGATCAAGTGGAACTGGCTGTTCATGCCTTGATCACGGGTTGGAATTATTTTTTGATAAGCTTCAGACGCGTACCAGTTTTGTGCACTCTCTTTATCTGGAAACTGAATCACGACCTTGGTTTGAAATGCCGAGCCACCGTGTAAAGTTTCAATGGGCCCTTTGGCTAAAAATTCACCTGAAAAAGGCAATAAGGTTTCTGCGGCTAGGGCACTGTAGGTGCTCAATCTTTCTTTATCGATTGGGGTCAAATCAACAATGATTAATGCGCTCATGGGATATCTCTCTTCTTTATTAGCAGGTTTATTAGCAGGTTTGTTGGCTAACTTGTTAGTGTGGATACAGATTAAGAGAATTATATATAAGCGACAATAGACAAAAAATGGACTGATTGTTTAATTATATGGACAATGGTAGGCATGAATAATATTAAAATGTTGCCAGCATTATTAGCGTTCGCCGAAGTGGCTAAGCAAGAATCCTTTACCTTAGCGGCTAAGCAGTTGGGGATGAGCAAATCGGCGATAAGTCAGCAGATCAAGCGTTTAGAAGAGCATATTGGTCAGCAACTGCTTTCACGCCATACCCGAGGCATGTCGCTAACCGCTGCTGGGGAAAAGTTATTGCAGCGTAGCGAGCTATTACAAGATCAGGTGAATCTCGCGTTTGAAGAGCTCAATAGCAGCAAAGAAACCCCATCGGGAATTTTTGCTTTAACCATTCCGCATTCGTGTGAAAGAGATATCGTGATACCCGCGCTAAACCAGCTGTGTATTGAATTTCCATTAATCGAACCTAAACTCGTGGTTACTGATGAGTCGCGAGATTTAATTCAAGATAATTTGGATGTCGCTCTGTATACCGGTGAATTAAAAGACAGTTCTTATCGCGCTTTACCTTTGGGTAATGTTGGCGAAATCATTTGCGCTAGCCCTGCCTACCTTCAAAAAAACGGCGGGATAAAAAACCTGGATGATCTCGCTAAGCAGCGCTGGATAGCCGCACCTTGGCAAAACGAATCTGTGAAACTGTTTAAAAATTCTAAACTCAGTGATCAGCTGAATCTGGATGTTCATTTTTGCGCCCATACTAATACCTTACCAACCGTATTAGAAATGGTGATCAACGATATGGGCGTTGCGCTGCTACCGGAATTTGTTTTGCAAACCGCATTGGCCAATGGCCGTTTAGTGAGAGTCTTGCCTTCGCACCAAGGTCGCCAGTGGCCATTTTATATGGTGCATCGTTTTCAAGGTGAAAAGCCGATTCATATCACCCGTTTTTATCAGTTGGTAAAACACTTTTTTGCTAAAGCTAGCGCTAATAACTAGTGCTAATAACTAATGTTAGCCATTAGCCAGTAAGGCGAGGCCAGAAAGAAACAGCAAGCCCTTACACGCTGACATGAAATGCGCTTCGCTGATCCGCAGTTGTAAAATATAACCTAGCCATACGCCGATGAGGCTAATCGGTAATAGAATAATATCGATGATTAATAATTCAGAAATTAGCGCGTCGGTTTGCCATTGATCGGTTAGCGTATAAGGAATTATTTTAACCAAATTCATCATGGCAAAAAAGACAGCAGCGGTAGCCAGCCAATTGCGTTTAGGCAATTGGCGCGTCGCTAAATAAATATTGATTGGTGGGCCACCAGAATGCAGTAGGGTGCTGGTTAGCCCCGAAACCATTCCCCAAATAATCCCCGCATAAGGTATACGGGCCAATAAGGGTGTTAGCTTTTTCCACAAAGCAAATACTATACAAAAAACTCCGAGTAAAACGTGCAATAAATTACTGGGCAGTTTTCCTAATAAATAACCACCGGCGATGATGCCGGTTAATGCAGCAGGGGCGATTACTTTTAATTCCTGCCATTGCACTGAGCGCCAATAATAATTTAGAGACTTCGCATCCATTACCAGTAGTAGTGGCAACATCAAGGTGGCGGCAACAGGCACTGGAATTACCAACGATAACAGCGGCACAGCGATAACCCCTGCACCGCCAGCAAAGCCGGATTTTGAAATGCCGGTTAATAGAACACCAACTATTGCCAGTCCCCATAATAAGGGGCTAGCTGAAAGTAGGCTTAGATGTTCAGTGGTATTCATAATTATTATTTCGAAATTTACTGTTCAGAAGGCAGGTCAAACCAAAGCGCAACCAAGCCGTCATCACCAGCGGTAAGCTTGAGCTGATCTTTTATAATGCCAAGACCATCTCCCGCTTTCAAACCTGTGCCAATATTGACCGAGCTGCCTTCAACAACATGCAAATAACCCACTCGTTCGTTTTCCTCTTTCGCTAGCGCTGCCAATTCATAACTTTCACCCGCTGTGAGCTTTAAGCGATAGATACTGGCATCTTGATGAATGCTTAAACTGCCATCACGTCCATCAGGGGTTACCAAGGCCGTCATGGTTGAAGACTGCACAATGGGCATTTGCTCATAGCTGGGTTTAATACCCGTGACATTGGGCGTAATCCAAATTTGTAAAAATTTTAATGGCTCGGTTTTCGACGCATTAAATTCTGAATGCATAATGCCCGTACCAGCACTCATACGTTGCACTTCACCCGCAGGAACGGTGAAGTGATTTCCCATGCTATCTTTGTGCTCGATAGAACCTTCTAAAATGTAAGAAATAATTTCCATATCGCGATGGCCATGATTGCCAAAACCCGCCCCTGGGGCAACCACATCATCATTGATCACTCTGAGTGTTGATATACCCATATGATCGCCATCGTAATACTCGCCAAAAGAAAAGGTATGCTGACTCTTTAACCAACCGAAGTTGGCCTTGCCGCGGGATTCAGCGGCTCGGTAATAAAACATGCTGACTCCTCGCCTAGTACTTTGCTAGTGCATCGCGACCGTGGGCAAGATTAAAATCTTGCTCAGGGCCTAATGGAATGATTCCTGTTGGATTAATGGTTAAGTGGCTGGCGTAATAGTGGGTTTTGATATGTTCAAAATCCACTGTGCCCGCAACTCCTGGTACTTGATATAGCTCGCGTACAAAGCCACTAATGGCAGGGTAGCTTGAGAGTAATCTTTTATTGGTTTTAAAGTGGCCAAAGTACACCGCATCAAATCGAATTAACGTTGTAAATAAACGCCAGTCGGCTTCAGTTAATCTTTCACCGGTTAGGTAGCGCTGATTAGTCAATAACCCTTCAACCCAGTCGAGGGCACCGAATAGTTGATGGAAGGCTTTTTCATAAGCTTCTTGGGTCGTCGCAAACCCTGCGCGATAAACACCGTTATTAATGCTGTCGTAAACTCGATCATTCACCGCATCAATTTTTTCGTGCAATTCTGCTGGGTAATAATCGTCTTCATTTCCGGTTAGATGATTAAAGGCAGAATTAAACATACGAATAATTTCAGACGACTCATTGCTCACAATCGTTTCTGTTTTCTTATCCCATAAAATAGGCACAGTAACGCGACCTTCGTATTGGCTATCGGCTTTTAAATACAGCTGATAAGCAAAGTCAAAATCGTACAGGGGTTCGTTAGAAAACTGCCAACCGTTTTCTAGCATAATCGCATCAACCACAGTGACATCAATATACTCTTGCAAGTTTTTCAGTTGACGAAAAATCAATGTTCTGTGAGCCCAAGGACACGCCAAGGAAACGTATAAATGGTAACGACCTTTTTCGGCTTTAAAGCCAGTTTCTCCGTTCGGGCCTGTTTGGCCATCTGACGTTAGCCAGCTTCTGAAGCGGCTATCTTGGCGGCGATATTCACCACCACTGCTTTTGGTGTCATACCACTGATCAACCCATTGCCCATTTTGAATTAAACCCATGCTTTTGTTCCTCTAATGTCGAGTGCTGATACGTTTCTCTATTTGATGTACTCAGTGTATAGCCCTAATTAGTTTCCAATAAGAGGCTATTATTGTTTAGAATGATCTAAAAATTAGAACAGTTGATGAGAGTGATGACTACTAGAAATCCTATCACAATCGAAGTATTAGAGACCTTGGATGCTATTGATCGGCGTGGAAGTTATGCGAAAGCTTCTGAAGAGCTGAATAAAGCCACTTCGGCAGTCTCCTATGCGGTGCAGAAGTTGGAAGAGCAGCTCGATATCGCCTTGTTTCAACGCCAAGGGCGACGCTCGGTATTAACCCCGGCGGGGCAATTGATACTGAAAGAGGGGCGCAATATCCTGCTAGCCACCTCTCGACTAGCCAATAGCGCTAAAGAAGTCGCCACCGGCTGGGAGCCTAAAATACGGATTGCGATGGAGTCGACTTTGGATTCATCCTTGTTCTTTGGCGTTCTGGCAGACTTTTTAGCCGCACATGGCAATGTCGAAATTGACTTACAGGAAAGTGTACTTAATGGCGGCTGGGAAGCATTGGATCAAGATCGTGTAGAGTTACTCGTCGGCGTCCCCGGGCCTGTGCCGTTACAAAAAGGTTTTCGAGCAGTACCCATTGGTGGCAGTGATCTTGTACCGGTAATTGCCGCCTGCAATCAATATTCTGGTCTAGCTAAGGACTCAGAAGCACTTGCAGAAATATTGCCTAAGTTAAGGCGTATTATTACTCACGATACTTCACTTCATGAAATTTCTCGTAGTGCAGGGCTTGGTATGGCGGAGCAGGGCTCTGCAGTGCAGAATTTTTATGTGCAGAATATGGATCAAAAAGTGGAAGCGATAATCGCTGGAATTGGTATTGGCCATGTACCACGGCAGCGCATTCAATGCTATTTAGACAATGGGAAATTGACTGAGCTTAAGCTTGCCAATGTCAGTAATCACGAATATTTTATAGCTTGGAAAATCAGCAATAAAGGCAAAGGGCTACAGGCATTAACGCAGTTGTTGATGTCGGCCAAATGGTAGGTGTTGATAGTGGTAGCAATGAATAAAGAGTACAAACTTCGCATTGATCGTGTCTTACAATATATCGATGCCAATTTGAGAAATAAAATATCTCTACAACAAGTCGCTGAGATCAGTCATTTTTCGGCCTTTCACTTTCACCGTATTTTCAGCGCAATAATCGGTGAAACGGTTAATGAGTATATCGCTCGGCGTAGACTTGAATGCGCTGTAAATTTACTAATTTTCAAACCGGAATTTTCTATTACCCAAGTGGCTTTAGAAAGTGGCTTTTCATCCAGCGCTAACTTTGCGAAAGCGGTGAAACTGCATTTTGGCTTCAGCCCCTCGGAAATTAGAAATCCCGATAAAATCAAAGATAGCAAGATTGGAAAAATTTCTAGCAAGTACGGAAAAGAATTTCATCCTTCTGATTTGTATCCTAATCGCATCACAACTGACGTGATTAATGATATTAAATTAGAGAGTAATGATATGAAGATTGAAGTTAGAAAAATGAGCCGTCAGCGAGTATGTACTTTTGCCTCTCAGGGCGGCTATGCGCCGGAAGCTATTTATGGCGCATGGGATAAGCTCATCGACTGGGCGATTAATCATGGCATAAACCCAGAACAGCAAACTCGCTTTGCCTTTGCGTTTGATAACCCCGCAGTCACGCCTATCGACAAATGTCGTTACGATGCATCTATTGTTATTTCGGACGATATGCCAATTAACTTACCTTTTAAAGAATCTGAAATCCCTGCTGGTCAGTATGCTGTGTTGTATTATAAAGGCAGTCCAGATGAAACGCTGCAAGCCCAGATGAGTATCTATTCAGATTGGTTACCTAATAGTGGCTTTGAACCTGATGAATTTCCCTTATTGGAAAACTATTTGAATGATGTGCGTGCAGATGGATTTCTTGAGATGGAAATATACGTTAAGCTGAAAAGCTTGTAGTTTTTTATTACTAGTTTATTGCAAAGGAATATGATGAATAAACGACTAGGCGTTTTGGGATGCTTTTTAATTTGCCTAATGATGTTATCCGGTTGCGGTGGAGAATCTGGAGACCAGAGTAATAATTCTCCAGTGGATAACGACCCTGATACCGGTGCTCACCCAGTTATAAAAGCAAAAGTTCAGGCCCTAGTCGAACAGAGCTTGCAAGAATTATCGCAACTGGATTGTAGTTCTGAACAGGCTAGCTCCTCCGAGTGTCAAAAAGTTAAAATACGTTTTAGCGATGGCCACTACCAAGAAGCAAAAACGGCCGACGATCAAACCGTTTTATTTATTGATGTTCATGCGGAGTTTATGGCGAGTATTACTCGGCGCAGTCGAGTTAAGGCGATGTATCACGCACCTGCGGGGGAACTCTTAGCTTATGACCCCGAAATAGAACTGCCTCAATATCAGCTAACTATGCTGCAACGATTCGACAATCTGGACGAGTTCGTTCATGCGGGTTGGTTGGAGCCTTTAGGAAATAGAATTCGATCTCTTGGGGCAACGGATCCCGCAGGACATGGCATGATTCCGTTTTCAGTACTTAGTGAGCATTTGCCTCAAGCTAGCTTCGTTTATTTATCTAATCCCAAGATACTGAGTAGTCGTACGGACTTATTATGTGCGTTAGATTTTAATAGCCTGCGAGATCATTCTGCACAATTAGCCGAGCAAATAAAAACTGACATTATCGAACAGCATGGTATTGAGTATATATCCTGGTCCGGGGGGGACTCCACATCAACGATAAGCGCCTTGTGGGGGCAGGAATGTCCTGAGCAACCACAACCGAGTTTGGCCGAGTTGCGAGAGTTAGAGAGTAGCCTGCGCCCTTATTATAAGGTGCTGTTTAACACACCAGGGGTATTGGCGGTGCAATCGACTGGGCTTAATGTGTCGCCTAATACCCATGTGCTGGATTCAGACGCCAGTTTTAGTAATCGAATTCGTGTGGGCTATTACCAAACGCTGGATTCTAAATTACCCATAGATGGAATCATCGGTGCGTTGCCGCCGCCAGTGTTGCCGAGTGAGATGCATAACTCCCGCGAATACGTAGATGTTTTTATTAATTTTGGTTTTACCGGTCGGGGGCGAGATGCCCCTTATAATGCCAGCCCAACCATGCAAACCGGTGCTCTAGGGATGAGCTATTATCCGTTGAATTCTGCGACCACATCCTGGATTGCTCCGTTTGCTTTACCTTGGGCCATCAGGCTCAAAAATAGCGAGTTTCTAGATCATTCATTGGACAATTCGCTGATCGCGCAAATTAAAGCACGTATGACCCCTCATGGATGTGATTTCCATAGTGAAGATCAGGGTCTTTGCAAAACTCAAGATCCTGCGTGGTTCAAACAGCATGAACTGGCTCGGCTCAAGTACGTGCCATAAGGGACACTTAATAACACCTGAGGTCGACCTTCTGTTAATATGCGCGCTAAATTATGCCGTTAAGCAAATTCGTTGAGTGAAGCCATTGAGTGAAAATCAAGAATCCCATCTAGTATCCGGTCGTGAATGTGGCGAGTGCACCGTATGTTGTGAAGCACTCCATATTGATGATGGGGAATTTAAAAAGCCTGCGGATAAAGCTTGCTCACAGATGGTCGAGAAAGGTGGCTGTAAAATTTACGCCTCTAGACCTAATGTTTGCCAAGACTGGCACTGCGCCTGGCGTTTTATGGAGCAGTTAGGAGATGATTGGCGCCCTGATCGTTCTGGTATCT
>ENA-ORXI01001116-ORXI01001116.1-sediment-metagenome-genome-assembly--contig:-NODE-1116-length-21362-cov-3.130186_pt1 | contig 21362 bp, 18 predicted proteins | sample MGYA00237861_ERZ511468 | MGnify/ENA primary metagenome ERZ511468 (study PRJEB26299, sample SAMN06266213) | sediment metagenome | isolation source: Hudson Canyon methane seep mesocosm | place...
GAGTTAACTATAATGAGCTTGCTGCAGTCATAGATATTGTTCTCATTCTATAACTGTATTTTGCTTTTTTGATCATGATATTAGCCTCAAAACCAATTTTGGGAAGATCTGCTATGCCAATGATTATCAAGTTAGCTGCCTATCTGCTTAAGTCAACTAACTGGTATTCAGTTGACCTCGACAAACACTCACAATTTCAAAGTACTTCTTCTTTGCGCACAAAGTGAATATTAATCTTGCTGACTAAATATCAGATATTATGATTGAAAATGTTTTTATGAAGATAGACGCTCCTTGCCATCAGGACAATGTGCATCAGGATAATTGCTCCTGCATTATCTAATAAGGTACGTCCTGTACCGTCTGCATTGTCTAATTAATCACATCCATATTACGTCATGGCACCGCGACATACCGTACATCCTGTACATAAAAAAGCCCAGGCAATACCTGGGCAAAACAGCAATAGAGTCAACTAAAAAAAATCAGCTAATGTTATTTACCTGACGCTCTCAGGTTGTTTACTGTCATTTTACTAGTTGGCGTTAATGTAGGATCAACAATGCCTTTAAACTGACCTGTGGTGCAATGTTGCGCCTGAATATCAATCATAGTAAAAGCATCATCAATTGCTACACCACTACCCTTGTTTTGGGCTAAGTGATGATCAGGATGTGCTTGGCCAATTGACCAGCTCTTCCACATATCACCTTTACGATCATAAGTGATGTTGCGTGGAATGGTAAAAGTTTGTGCATCAATAAAATGCTTACGTTTACTGATAGGATGGTTCGGGTCTACCGATTCAGACTCCACCTCATACACTTTACGCAATTGATAAGTTACGTTAGGAAAACAATTACCTTTACCGCCAAAAGAAACAACTTGATAACCTTCATCATCAGTATGGGTTTCACTATCTAGTTGCATCTCATTGTGATTATACATAGGTACCAACATGTTTCGAGTACCTTTAAAGGTCCATTTCATATCGGAAATACGGCCGTTATAGCCTTCGAAATCTTCTATCATCACATCAGAGCCTAAAAAGGAATCTGTGACCTGACCACTAGACAAACGACGGACACGGCGCTGAAAACCCAAATATAAATAGGCGTTATCACGTTTAAGATCATCTTCGAAACGTTGGATCAACAATTGAGTGTTTTTCACATCAAACGGCTCTAGCACCTGCACATAAATACCACGAAACAAGTTTGATGGATTAGGTGTTATAGCAGGCGTTGGCTCTTGCTGAGTACGATGGGTAAAATTGAGGAAATGGAAGTTAAACTTCAAGGTCCGTTCAACTTTTGCATTATTCATGTTACGGAATTTCCAATAGAATGGCATGATAGCGGCAGAGTCGCCCCAGTTATAACCATACTTATAATTCCATGCCAATTTTTCCCCAGCGCGCGGATCATCCAAAGATGGCTCCTCAGGGAATGGACGACCAGCTAAAGAGCCGCTCAATTCACCTGGTTTATCGCCTAATTTTACTGTAGCTAAATTTGCTTTAGTTGCTTCAACATAGCTTGAATGTAAATCAAATGAGGTTGTTTCACCGACGTTGATTTCAGTATCACCCGCTTTAATAAACTGATACATAGCTGGATCAAGCAGCGTTTTAAACTGCTCGACATTATCTTTATTAATCGTCATTCCAACGGATAATCCATCAAAAGTCGGTGTGCTGCTTTTATACGGATAGAAAGAGTTTTCGACATCTTGCAAAGACGCCGCTGCTGCGCTTAATGAGACGGTGGTAGTCACCGCTACCAGTAGTAATAATTTTTTCAACATAATTTAATACCTTTCTTAAAGTTGTATTTGAAAACCTACCAACAGGCCTTTCGAGCATCTGAGTCTGTTATTCTTAAAAGAGAATACTCAGGTCATAATTGGTAGGTTTTCGTATTTAAAAGCTGTAACGTATCGTCAATTGGACTTCGTCTTCCTGATTGGCAACGCCGATCGGACCATTAGTAAAACGGGCCAGCGGCTCATGTTGAGGTACTCCTGGCTGACCAAATAGTGCCGTTGCGCTCCATGGGAATTGTTCATCACCACCTGTTTTAATATTCAGACCAAGATTGACTTTCCAAACATCACTGACCAAGTATTCAATGCTTGGCGCAATCACAGTAGCCTGTGCCGCGAAGTCATGAGCAATTATAATTTGCGGACTTAAACGGTTATTGATGTACCAGCCTTTGATTAACATAGTGGCAATCCAGTTTTCTTCATCATTTGGCATATCAATTTCATGATCTAAGATATGTTCACCAAATATCTGAGTAGAAAACAAGAAGGCACTGCGAGTACCCAATGCAGGAATAACGATATTTTTATCGAAGCCGATAACATAACGGAACATGTCAGTTTCTTTATGACCATCAGTATCACGCGGCAACTCTTCCCCTTGGGTATAAGATGTTTCTAATCGCCATACCGCGTCCATTCCCTCAGCATAGTAATCAATAGAGCCGCCGAATAAATTTACTTCAGGAAAGTGGATATCAAAGACGCCATCTGCCTTAAATGGATAAGTTGATGGATCCATAGGATTAAAGCCGGCCGGATTAAAATCAGCATTTCCTCTAAAATGCAAAGAAGGTAACTGTTGACGATAATGTAAGGCATTCAGTGAGAAAGTAGCATCACCATAAACCCCTTCCCATTTAAGACCAAACTGAGTGTTGCCCAGCTCCCAGTCATATTCTTCAACATTATGGATAATTGGCACAGGACCGACTCCTGATGCAAAAAAACAGCCAGCATCGAGAATTCTATAAGCTTGACCACAAGTGCCAAGATTATTTGGACGGAATTTATCAATATTCCAAATAAATGATAAATTAGAGTCATCTAAAACATTATTTGCTCCCATTCGCCATTCAGCAGTTATCATCCACTGAGGAATACGAATATCTTCTAATTCGTCATAGATATTATGGCGTGAATAATCCACAGGATTAATAACATCAAGTACCCTGAACAAATCAGTTTTTCCCCAAACAACTTGCTGTTTACCAAAAGTTAAATTCAACACGTCGCCATTATCTAGCAATTTATCAGCCGATATATAAAGCTCACGAATAAAGTCAAGTTCATCGTTGAATTCAGGAAAGCGTGCCTCATTTTCATCATGATCCATGTATCCATCTAAGTTACTGCATTTTAGTGGATCATTTTCACAAGGAAATGGTGTTCCCGGCGTTAATAATGCCTGAGAAGATAAGGTTGAATTATCATGCCAGTTTTCTCCCAGATAAGCTTCAGTGGCATCTTTACCGAATTCATCATCATTGAGATCATAAACACCGTCATAGGTACCTCGTAGCGTTCCGTTGATAGAAACATTCATCCAGTTCGTCCATTTCAGCGATTTGTTAAATTCCAGCTGTAAAGTATTACGAAATTTAGATATCCCTCGTCCGTCGCGATAATAAGTCGCGTTTTCAACAAAGCCAGCTATCTCTGTTTCACTAGCTATAGTTGGCGCAACATATCCCATCGAAAGTCCCATTAGCCCGAGAGCCACTCCCGAAGTAATTTTATTGATGGACATTATTTCTTTTTTTGACATTATTAACCCCTTCATTGTTTTTATTTTGAACAAGTTTGTATATGCAAATGAATTAGCCGTGAATCACGCCATCTTCATCTTCATAAGCTTCACAGATAAATTTTGGTTTAAAGTGCAATACCCAGGCAGGAACAAGCAACATCGCTGCTGCGCCATTGAGAATGACCATGACGCTAAGTAGCAATGCGGCATCGGCTTGAAAACGCAAATCGGAAAGAATCACCCACATAACAATCCCTGCAATCAAGGTGATTGCAGTAAAGCTAATTGCCAAACCGGTAGTTCGAACGGCAGTACGAACGGCCTTGCTCAGGTCGCGTTGTGACACCATCTCTGAGCGAATTCTATCCATCATGTAGATTGAGTAATCAATACCTACGCCAACACCAACCGCAATAATCGGTACGGTGTTAATATTAATACCCATATGAGTTACCCCCATGTAGGCATAGGTCAGCGTAGTGGCAAACATCATCACCATAAACATCATGGTGCCAGCCTGCACAGAGGTATAAAAAAACATCACCATGGCAAAAATTAGCAGGAACACCAGTGGTAACACCCAAAGATTAGTTTCATAAGCCGCTTCATTCATTGCTGCAGTGACACCTATGGTGCCGCCCGCCAAGCGAATTTTTAGCCCTTTAACTTTACCTTCATTCGCGTCAATCCATTGTTTGGCGGTATGTATGGCTCGACGAATGGTTTCACCCTGATGGTCTTTATAAAAGAAAACCAGATTGGCAATACGTTCATCGGTGTCAACAAATTCATTCAGTGCTCCTGGGATCGGACTAGACATCATGTAGGTAAACATTAAACCGCCGACATACTGTTTATCGTCAGGAATTTGGGTCCAACGTGGATCGTCATTATGTAGCAAACGATTAACTTGCTTGATTAAATCGGGTATACCTTTTGCGCCACCTACTTCAGGGTCCAACAACATATGGCGCTCCAAATCAGCTAACGCTTTGAGCACTTCCGGACGTTTAATACCGCCTTTCTCATCTGTTTCTGCAACAATATATAACTCTTCAGAGCCTGGAAAACTGTCATTTATTGCCCCTGAAGATAAGTTATAGTCGTGATCTTGATAGAGAATTGGCGAACCAGGTTCAGACTCACCAATAACAACCTTGGAGGAAAAATACCATCCAAACGACAGCAATATAGCGCCAAATATCAAGGCATTTTTGGCCATTTTTTCCGAGCTGATCACATCAGCACAAATGTAGCCAACATTATGAAAGACATTTTGTTTCATTTGATAATTTTTCGGTTTTGGCAGCACCGACAGTAACATTGGCACAGCAAGCAAAACGGTGATAATGATAGATAACGCCCAAAGCGATGCGTAGTGAGCCAATTTAGTATTTAGCGGTATAGAGCCTATAGAGATTAATAATAGGCCTATAGCATCGGAGACTACGCCAAGGCTTCCTGGTCGAAATAAGTTTTCAAAGGTCAACTTAGCGGCTTTGTGATGGTCTGCATGTTCGTTCAGTTCGAGATAATACCGCTCGACAATCTGAATTCCATGGGACATAGCTCGGGCCGAGATCAAAAAGGGAATAACCAGTCCTAACGGGTCAAGGTTATAACCAAATAGCGAGATGATACCTATACCCCAAATAGTTGAAACAACCACTGCAGCCAAAGGAATCAAGACACCGTATGCCTTACGAAAATAAAAAATAAGCAGAATTAGCATAATGAGTGCGGTAAACATGAATATTTCAATAATCTGACCTAGATATTGATAGGCCCACCCCACTAGCATCGGCTGTCCGGTGACGTGTATTTTAAAGCCGGCAGCGGCTTCATCAGCACGCATCTGTTGAATAGCTTCAAATGTTTTCACATAATCCAGCTGACCTTCATTAAGCTGTGCCTTAACAAGTGCCATTTTCATATCAGGGCTAACCAAAGGACCATAAACCCCTGGGTTAGCGGTAATATCATGACGAAGGTTATCTAGTTCAACAGCCGTTAACTGCTCGCCCTGCGGATCATAATAAGACTCTGAATTTACATTGCCTTCTGGTGTCATCCACACTTTTCGGGAATTTCGATGAGTGACACTGGCAACCAAATTGTGGTTAACGCCCGGTAGACTGTCAACAGCCTGAGTTACACGGTGAATACGCGCCAAGGCATCATTATTGAATATATCTCCGTTCTCAATTTCGACACCAACGATAACAACATTAGCACCACCAAATGATTCTTTGATATCATTATGCAGTTCAATATAGGTATGACTTTGCGGCAATAAGTCGGCAAAATCTGAATACATTTTCACCCCTGGAATCTGCGAAGCAAAAAACAGTGTGATTGCCAAAATCAGCCCTAAAATAGTCTTAGGATGATGGAACACTCGCTCATCAATGTTATGCAGCAGATGGGTAAGTTTATGAGGTTTTACAAGTGTATTATCGGACATATCCGGAAGCTCCACTGACTATTATAATTGTTGAAGATCGACGGTAAATAAACTGCCCCAGCCACCAGCCACGATTAACTGACTGTCACTGATTTGCGTACCATCACGTAGATAAACCGGAATTGATGGGCTATTGAGTCGTTCCCAACCTGAGCCGTTCAATTTAAGAACTGTGCCATGATCACCAAAAGCAAATAACTGATTGTCATTTGAATAGAAACCATATAGCGGAGATTCTGTTGGCGTTGATTGAGTTGTCCAATTTTCACCGCCATCGGTGGTATTTAAAATTATGCCACCTAAACCCGCTACCCAACCTGTGCTTGCATCACTAAAGTGACTACCTAGTGGGAAAAATTCATTAGGGATAGGTGTTTGAACTGACCAATTTTGACCGCCATCTATTGAGCGTGCGACCAAGCCAAATTCACCCGTGGCGATTAATTCATCTGCACTTAAAAATTGTACCTGAGTAATAAGAGCATCTTCATTGAGTGTTGTTTCTTGCCAACTTTGTCCTTGATCCTTGCTGCTTATTAAGGTACTGAAACTGCCAGTTACCCAGTAACTGTTATCAGGACCACAAGTTAAGGAAATCAAGCTTTCTTGGCTGGGGATATCCTTTTTATTCCATGACTGTCCCTGATCTGTGCTGAGCCAGACACTATGCTCCATACTCAAGGCTATCATTGAGCCATCAGAGCAAGTATCAATATCGACAAAATTGGGACGTTCTGCCAATACCTGACGTTGCCAATTTAATTCATTGCTTGCACTGGTCAAAACCAAACCATCAGAGCCAACTACTGTTACAACACCTTGGCTAAGCGCAACAGCTTGTAGTTGATCAGTACGTCGTACCGACTTACTCAGTTCATTTTCAACACCTTCCAAATTAAGAGGAGCTTCACAACCCATTAACACGAAACTAGTAATGGCTGTAGCCAGTAACTCTTTTACTTTTATTTGCCAAACAGTCTTACCGATAAAATTACCGCTATATTGACTGACTTGGATGAGTGTATTTGTAATTATTGATCTCATCGCCTACGTCCCCAAAAATTATCAACAGGAATTAATTCTTCCTGTAGAACTTAAGAGCAACGGTCATGCCAGCTTAGTGACATATATCAAAATAACAAATAAAACCTCGTATTAACAATTGGTTATATTTTTAAAATTGAATTTAACAGGATAGGAAAGTCATTTTTTATTAACGAAAACCAAGTGATAACTTGATTAAATAATCAAGCAATTAACCATATGCTTAATTAAATGATGAAACACGGTAATAAAATAGCAGCAACTAAATCATTAGGTATTTAGTAGCACTATTTAATATGTGAAATAGAAAGGGATTAGCAATGGATACGGATATATATCACAAATAATAAGCAAGCACGTATTTATACCAATCCGCATAAAGATTTGCTCACCCTTGCTTGTTAAAACCAACAATAGCTACGTTGCTTTCAATCGCAATAGCCAGCTATTACTCAATCAAGCGCCTTGCTCTTGCTAATTTTTCTTCGCAATCATTGATCACCTATTTATACGGAATGGTATTACCTATAAACAAGCTATTAATCCCACGGAGCGGTTGGTGTAAACTTATCAAGCAGGAAATCAAGTAACACTCTTACCTTGGCAGGTAAGTATTTCCGATGGGGAAATACTGCATGAATTTGCTGATTTTTTATACTGTAATCTTGTAATATAGCAACTAATCGTCCGGCTTTAATATCTTCCCCGACCATAAATCCAGACAAGCGTACTATGCCGCCACCGTATAGTGCATAGTCATATAGTGCTTCAACATTGTCAGTAACAAAGTGCCCATTGACCTCAATCGCCTGCTCTTCACTTTCATTGTTAAATTCCCAGCGATTGAAAACATCATTTGTTGATAAACGCAGGCAATTATGTTTTAACAATTCAACGGGTTTTAACGGTATACCATGAGTTGCTATATACTCAGGGCTGGCACAGATCACCCTTTTGCTTTCACCTAGTTTTCGGGCAACCAGACTAGTATCTTTGAGTATTCCCAACCTGATAGCAACATCGACGCCTTCACCAATTAAGTCAACCGACTGACCTGTTAGTTGAAACTGTACTATAAGTTGTGGGTACAAGTTTTGAAATTCAGTCATGATAGGTAATAGCTGGTGCTTAACAAAGCCCGGCGTACTATTTATACGTAGTATCCCTTTGGGTACCTGACCAAAACCGGTAAGAGATTCTTCGGCATCTTCAACATCATCAAGTATATTGATACAACGTTGGAAAAAAGCCTGCCCTCCTTCAGTCAAACTTAACGTACGGGTGGTACGATTAAACAAACGTACCCCTAGGCGGTTTTCCAATCGAGATACCAATTTACTGACCGCTGAGGGTGATAAATTAAGTTCACGTCCAGCAGCGGAAAAGCCACCTCGTTTAACCGCCTCAACAAATACTTGCATTTCAGTCCATTTGTCCAAGCTAATCTCCTCTGTTAACTTACCTTTAGCAAACTGCTATATGTGAATTTGATTCACATATTCTATGACAATTTTGATGTTTATTACAAAATAGCACAACTGTTATGCTAATACGCAACTATTTTATTGCGATTAACTTTGTTTTTTGACAATCGCATCTCATCAATAAATGGAGTAAAGCTATGTTAGAACTTTATACCAACCCTATGTCACCTTGCGCTCAGAAAGTAAGAATAGTTTTAGCTGAAAAGGGCTTAGATTGGACTAAACACCATGTTAATTTATCTCAAAAAGAAAACCTAAAGCCAGAATACCTAAAGCTGAACCCGCTTGGTGTTGTGCCAACATTAGTACATGACGGTAAGTCGGTTATCGAATCTAGCATCATTTGCGAATACCTTGACGATACTTATCCTGAAATTAGTTTAAAGCCAACTGATAGCTATGAAGTATCAAAAATGCGTTTTTGGATGAAGCATGTCGATGTAAAACTTCACCCTTCATGTGGAGCATTACAATGGCCTATAGTCATGCGCCCAGGTCTTATGGAAAAAACAGAAGAAGAGCGTCAAGCGTTGCTTGATCAAGTTCCAGAAAAACCTCGCAGAGAACGCCAAAAGCGTTTAGTTAAATTCGGATTAGACGCGCCAGATGTTGTTGATTCTGTAATCACTTACCGTAAAACCATCTTAGAGATGGAAAAGGCACTGGCTGAACATAAATGGATGGTTAGCGACAGCTTTAGTCTTGCTGATATATGTCTTGCCCCGTATTTCCAAACAGTACAACAATTTGGTTGGACTAAAATGTTTGACGGTTGCCCAAGAGTCGCAGACTGGTTTAAACGCTGTCAAGAACGTGAGTCTTATCAATCTTCAGTTGCCAGTGATTTTCCACCTGAAGTTCAAGCTGACTTGCTAGAAAAAGGTAAGCCAGCCTGGGAGAAAATCAAAGTTCACCTTGAGAAAATGGCATAACGGATATAACGCGTTAACGAGGCATAGCTCTATTTCACTATGCTTTTTCGTTAATTTATAAGCAAAATTTGAACTGGAATAACTATGTCTTACGATTATGACTTGTTTGTAATTGGTGCAGGATCTGGCGGCGTGAGAGCTGCCAGAATGGCCGCATCAATGGGTGTTAAAGTTGCCGTTGCAGAAGATCGCCATATCGGCGGAACTTGTGTCAATGTTGGTTGCGTACCAAAAAAACTCTTTGTTTATGCGTCACAATTCGGCGAAGAATTCGAGCAAGCAGCAGGATTTGGTTGGCAAGTAGGTTCTCGTCAATTTAATTGGGCAACCTTACGAGATAACAAAAATGCTGAAATAGAGCGCCTTAATGGTATTTATCGTAATCTTTTGTCTAATTCAGGCTGTGAACTTATTGAAGGTAGAGCAACCCTTAAAGATGCGCATACGGTCTCAGTTGGCACTCAACAGTTTACTGCACAAAGAATTCTCATTGCTACTGGCGGTTGGCCATTTATACCTGATATTCCAGGACGCGAACATGCCATCAGTTCAAATGAAGTTTTCTATCTTGAACAATTTCCTAAGCGCGTCCTTGTCGTCGGGGGCGGTTATATCGCCGTTGAATTTGCCAGTATATTTGCTGGTTTGGGCGTAGATACAAAACAAATTTATCGTGGCGAGCTATTTTTGCGAGGTTTTGATCAAGAAGTGCGTCAGTTTACCGCACAAGAAATGGCGAAAAAAGGCGTAAAACTTGCGTTTAATACTGACATTAGCCAAATAGATAAACTCCCCGATGGTTCACTCAATGTGACCTACAACGATGGCAGCAGCGAACAAACTGATTGTGTGCTTTATGCCACAGGACGTACCCCTAAAGTTACTGGGTTAGGGCTTGAAAATACCGCTATTAAGCAAAAAGATAACGGCGCGATTATTGTCAATGATGAATACCAAACCAATGAGCCATCTATCTATGCTATCGGCGATGTGATTGACCGACTGCAACTGACGCCTGTTGCCTTGGCTGAAGGCACCGAACTTGTACGCAGGCTTTATAGTAAAGCTGGGCCTAAAGTCGATTACTTTTATATTCCTACAGCCGTATTTAGTCAACCCAATATAGCGACTGTCGGTTTTACTGAGGAAGAAGCCAAGATGAATTTTGATGAAATCGAGGTCTTTAAATCTGATTTTCGCGCAATGAAACACACCCTTGGTGGCGGCGATGAACGGACTTTTATGAAACTAATTGTTGATAAAGCAACTGACCGAGTTGTCGGTGTGCATATGGTCGGGCCGGATGCCGGTGAAATTATCCAAGGTATAGCCATTGCCCTTAAGGCCGGTGCCACCAAACAAATATTTGATGCCACCATAGGAATCCATCCTACTGCGGCCGAAGAATTCGTTACCATGCGCGAACCTGCTAGCTAACCTAACTAAAGATAAACCAAGGAGTAAACTAATGAGAGAAAGTAAACATTTCATCGACGGCAAGTACCTCGGCTCAGATGTAACACCACTGATAAATTACAGCCCTGTAACCGGTCAACAAATTGGTATTATCCATAATGGTGGCGCTGAAGAAGTCGATCAAGCGGTGAACGCAGCGCAAAAAGCACTTAAAGGCGAATGGGGACAAATGGATGTCAACAAACGCATCGAATTACTTTATAAAGTGGCCGACCGTATCAACGAGCGTTTTGACGAGTTTCTTGAAGCCGAAAGTGCCGATACTGGTAAACCCCATTCCCTAGCATCGCATATTGATATTCCGCGCGGTGCAGCCAACTTTAAAGTATTTGCCGATACCGTAAAAAATGTCCCTAATGAAGCCTTTGAGATGGCTACACCTGACGGCACAGGTGCGCTTAATTACAGTCAACGTGTTCCTAAAGGTGTTATTGCGGTTATCTGTCCTTGGAACTTGCCCCTACTACTCATGACCTGGAAAGTTGCTCCAGCCCTTGCTTGTGGTAACACCGTGGTAGTTAAACCTTCTAACGAAACCACCCTGACCACTTGTTTGTTAGGTGAGGTAATGAATGAAGTAGGTATGCCGCCAGGCGTTTTCAACGTTGTTGTTGGTAAAGGTAGCCGCACAGGTGATGCCCTAGTTCGTCATCAGGGTGTTGATGCAATCACCTTTACGGGTTCAACCCCAACAGGTGAAGGTCTTATGGCAACGGCAGCAACTGGTGTACGTGATATCTCATTGGAATTGGGTGGTAAGAACGCCGGTATTGTTTTCGCTGACGCTGATTTGGATAAAGCGGTTGAAGGTACACTACGTTCAGCATTTGCCAACTGTGGCCAAGTTTGTCTTGGCACAGAGCGAGTTTATGTAGAGCGCCCTATTTTCAATGAATTTGTTCAGCGCATGAAAGCTGGATCGGAGAGCTTTACTTTCGGCAAACCTGAACAGAGCACAACAACCATGGGCCCTTTGATCAGTAAAACTCATCGCGACAAAGTATTAAGTTATTTCGATAAAGCTCAACAAGAAGGAGCCACTGTGATTACTGGTGGTGGTGTCCCCACTGAATTACCTGAAGAACTTAAAGCGGGTTTCTGGGTACAGCCAACCATTTGGACTGGCCTACCTGAAGATGCGGTAGTTATTAAAGAAGAAATTTTTGGTCCTTGCTGTCATATTGCCCCTTTTGACAACGAAGCAGAGGTCATAAAACTGGCCAATGACACCCCCTACGGCCTTGCTTCTGCGCTATGGACCGAAAACGTTTCTCGCGCTCATCGAGTTGCACAAAAACTCGATACCGGTATTGTTTGGATCAACAGCTGGTTTCTGAGAGATCTTAGAACATCTTTTGGCGGCATGAAACAATCAGGTATTGGCCGAGAAGGTGGTGTTCATTCACTGGAATTTTATACTGAACTAAAAAACATTTGTCTAAAACTCTAATAGCGACATGATAAGACACTGGCAATTCTCTTTGTTTTGCATAGTTGCTAAACACATTGCCAGTGTCCACTATTGAAGAAAAAAACAAAGCATAATAATTTAACGGAGCAAGACATGAATAAGCCTATTGATGTAAAATTATTTTTTAACTTCCGCAGCCCTTATTGCTATTTAGCCAGTAAAACACTCTGGCCAATTGTCGATGATTTTAATAGCCAGTTAATTTGGCTTCCTGTGGGCGGTTGGGATCTTCGCTCATCACCCGATAGAGCTAAAAATAAAATGCCATTAGCTCGACAAGATATTGCCCGTTTTGCCCGTCGTTTTGGCATCCCCTTAACTCCCCCGCCAGTAACTACCGATCCTACCTTAGCAGGCGTTGTTTCTTTATTGGCCGAAGGAAAAGGTTTATTACGGCCATTTATCATCGATGTTATGCATCAAGAATGGGGCGAGGGAAAAGATATAGGCAATGCTGATGTTTTACTCGAAGTAGGTGCAAGAATTGGCTTAGCACGAAACGATATTATTGCAGCCTTGGAAAATGAAAAATATTTCAAGAAACTGGCAGAAAATGCGGCAGAAGCCGCACAACTTGGTGTCATTGGTGTTCCTACCTTTGTTATCGGTGAACAAATTTTTTGGGGGCAAGACCGTATTGATTTTGTGCTTGATGAATTACAGGAGCTAAGTGCATCAAAAAAATAAGATTTTATCATGAATTACTGCCACTAATGTTAACGCATGACAATACGAGGACAAGCAATGACTACCCTAACACTTTACAATAAACCCGAATGTCCATTTTGTTGGAAAATCCGTTTAGCACTCGCTGAATCTGACTTAGCAGCAACAATCATTGATTCTCAAGCTGAGCAGCACTTAGCCAAGTGGCAAGCGCTAACCCCAAACAAAACCGTCCCCGTGCTTATTGATAATAACCTTGTTATCTATGAATCCAACGTAATTTTGGAGTACCTCAATGATATCAATAATAATCTGCTACCCAATTCATCTGCAGAACGCGTTGTTACACGTTTGATAAACCAATATAGCGATAGCGTAATCGGTAAAGGCTTGCGTGAGGTGATCTTTGAAAAACGTGGTAAAGCTGAAAGCGAGTGGGATATGGTTCGCATAAATTCTGGTGTGGAGCTATTTGAAAAAGCCTTAGAGCACCTATCAATACAGTTAGGTGATAAAGCTTTTTTTGCCGACAATTATTCCATTGCTGAATGCGCGCTTACCGCTCGCTTTGGACTAGCAGAAGCGTATGGCGTTAAAATACCTAATCGCTTTACTAATCTTAAAGAGTGGTTTTTACGCATGAAGTCTCGTGCCAGCTATCAAGATACTGCGCCACCAATTTGCCTTAATAAGTAGTAAAAGGCCATCAGTTGAGCTGAAGTAATCTCTGCACATTATTCCTTCCAGCTCCTTTTTCATTTTTAATTACTCTAAAGCACTATACCCAAAACACTTGGGTATAGTCTTATATTTCCAAGGTTAACTCAAAGGCAGGTTACTGTCCTAATCGGCTGTTTAAACTTTTTAAATGCACATACCAGAACACAAAAACAACAGCAACCACCGAGCGCAACTAAGTTTTCTTCTAAGATAGGTGAAATGAGTAATATAAAACCTTTTCCTTGTGTTAATGACGAAAAACTAGAAACGCAAAAAGGACAAATAAATAGTCGCATAACTTGCCAAAAATTCTCAGCGACTCGCGTTAAAGATATTGGGCCAGTAGCTAATACCAGTGCTACACCGACAATAATACTCAGTCCAAATGAATTACGCCATAAAATAATATCACCATCAAAATAGTAACTCACCATCACCAAGTACCAAATGATATAACACCACAGAATCAAGTTACCAAGAGGTAATGCTTGTAAATAATTTTTCATAAATTGAGAGCCTAATAATAAGCGTTAGTGCAGAAAATTCGCGAGTGAAATACCAATGATTTATTTATCAAATAAATAGTATGAGTTAGTAAAATTTCCGCTAACCTTGGCTGCTAGCGGAGACAGCGTCATTTTAAATACAGGACAACTTTATCGACCCAGTTTTTTTGCTGAAGAGCCGCCAATGCCCCAGTTTTGCTTAGGAACTTCATGAATAAGTACCCGAACATTTTGCTCCGGTGAGTCTAACGAACGACTGATGGCTGCCGTCACCTCTGCGACAAGCATTTCTTTTTGCTGGTCTGTTCGACCTTCCATAATATTAATATGTGCAATTGGCATAAGCCTTTACTCCCAAAAAAAACACAGCAAATAGACAGGTAATCTGCATACTTTTATAAAAGCATGCGCCTTCTATTTACAGGTTTTAGTTTATTTACGTGGCTATATATATAGCTATTTATATAGCCAAGGTTGCAGTAATCGCGTCACTCTCGGCATAACGACATAAGTCATCAGCAATACCTGTAATACCACCACCACTAAAACGTGTTGCCAAAGTGACATACCCTTTAACCAAGGAGCTAATAACAAGTTAAACATCAGCACTAAATTAAAAACAACCGTGATCAACACCAACGCCATTTTATGAGGAGAAGGATGCTTTTGCACCGGTAATTCAGGTAAATCAAACCAAAACTCTAAGCCAGTACCTCTGCGCATAACCTGTTCCCCGTCCACCATCACTTCCAGCTTATCGAGCCATTCACTACGCAGGGGAGATTGTTCCCATGTTTGGCAACTGCTGTAGCTATCAAAACGATAGATCAGTACATACTCGTGGTTAGTCGCTGGCCCAGGGCGAAGCACATTAGTGCCCAAATGCCCTGGGTAGCTCGAAGCAGCCTCAATCACGCCAGAGATCCAAGTTTCGTACTCTTGCTCAAATCCCGGTTTAACCCGCCTGGAAACACTGACAGTTACCGCGCCTTCGTCACCCGGTTGTGTTATTTGTTTTGCGCAAAGAGACTGTTCCATTGCTAACTTCTCATTTGTGTTAAAGGAAACGTGTGTTAAACGAATTTGCCACTAATAGTGCCAAGGTCTTGATAACGAACACAGAAGGAGTCACCTTTATTCACCTGTACAGCTGCGGTAATTGCACCAATCATCACAAAAGAGCCCGCAGGTAACTCTTCACCACGTTCTGCAAGCATATTGGCTAGCATAGCAACTGAAGACGCGGGATGACCAAGTACAGCAGCACCAGCACCAACCTCTACCACTTGACCGTTAACTTCCATCACCACACCGAGGTTTTTAAGATCCAAATCAGCAACATCCGCCATACGACCGCCGGTAACAAAACGAGAGGAAGATGAGTTATCAGCAATAACACTCTTAAGATCAAATTTGAAATCTTTGTAGCGAGAATCGATTACTTCGACAGCGGGCACGACAAAGTCAGTAGCTCGCAATACATCACCAATATGAACCCCTGGTCCTTTTAGCGCAGTCTTAGTAACAAAGGCTAATTCCGCTTCAATTTTAGGGTGTATAAGTTCATCATGCTTGATTTCGCCACCTTCTGGTACAGAAAAATAGTCAGCAAGAAAACCGTAACATGGGTGTTCAACGCCCATTTGTGACATTTTTGCCCAAGAAGTTAAACCCATTTTCATGCCAACAATTTTATTGCCACGTGCTTCTTTACGACGACGAGTTTCCCATTGAATATCGAAGGCATCCTCGTAGGTCATTTCAGGGAAGTCATTGGTGATTTTTGTTATTTCATACGCTTTTAATTCTGCATTTTCACAGTGTTCAGACAATTGCTCAATCTGTGCTTTAGTAAGATTTCCCATTATAATAACCCTTTCTCTTTTGCCATGGTCAATGCCAGGTCTTCAATCATATCTTCTTGACCGCCAACAGTTCCTCGGCGGCCTAGCTCTACTAATAAATCTCTTGCCATAACGCCATATTTGGCTTCGGCGCGCTGTGCAAATAATAAGAACGAACTATATACACCGGCATAGCCTAAAGTCAGAGAGTCACGGTCGACACGAATTGGTTGGTCCATAATCGGCACCACCAAGTCTTCAGCAACATCCATAATTTTATATAGATCCATACCATGATTTGCCCCCATACGGTCCAGTACAGCAACCATAACTTCTAGCGGCGTATTACCTGCACCAGCGCCTAAACCAGCGACTGAACCATCTATACGCACAGCACCAGCATCGATGGCTGCTAGCGAATTAGCTATCGCCATGCCCATATTGTGATGTCCGTGAAAACCTATTTCGGTTGTAGGATTAAGCTCAGCACGCAACAAACCTATTTTTGTAGTAATCTCATCTGGTAACATATAGCCAGCAGAATCGGTGCAATAAATACAGTTGGCACCGTAGGATTCCATTAATCTTGCCTGTTCAAGAATTTTTTCTGGACTGGCCATGTGTGCCATCATTAAAAAACCTACTGTATCCATACCCAACTTCGCTGCCAATCCAATATGTTGTTCAGAGACATCGGCTTCGGTGCAATGCGTAGCAACACGAATAGTATTAACACCTAAATCTTTCGCCATGCGTAAGTGATCAACGGTACCTATCCCAGGCAGTAGTAACGCTGAAACCTTAGCGTTTTTCATTTTAGGAATCACTGCACCTAAATATTCCTCATCGGAATGAGCCGGGAAGCCATAATTGACCGAGGTACCACCGAGGCCATCACCGTGTGTCACTTCAATTAACGGCATACCAGCGTCATCCAAGCCTGTTGCGATATCAACCATCTGATCGAGTGATATTTGATGACGTTTAGCATGCATACCATCACGCAAACTCATATCATGGAGTACTACTTTTTTATCTTTCAAGTTCATGTCTTTTTCTCCCTTAACCACGAGCAGGTAATTGAATGCCGTCGTTGTATGCTTCTTCAGCAAACATCTCAGCAGTGCGCAAACCAGCAGCCGTCATAATGTCCAGATTACCCGAATATTTCGGCAGGTAATCGCCAAGGCCTTCGACTTCTAAAAAGATCGAAACACGGTTGCCATCAAATACCGGACCATTTACTAAACGGTAACCCGGTACATACTTTTGAACTTCCTTAACCATTGCATGAACAGATTCGATGATCGCAGCTTGGTTTGGCGACTCCTTCGTCAGACAATGCACGGTGTCACGCATAATTAATGGCGGCTCTGCCGGGTTGATTATGATAATCGCTTTACCTTTGTCAGCGCCGCCAACTTTTTCTACGGCTCTGGCGGTGGTACGGGTAAACTCATCGATATTTTTACGTGTACCAGGGCCTGCTGAGCGAGAAGATACTGTGGCAATAATCTCGCCATACTCCACATCTTGAACCTGAGATACCGCAGCAACCATTGGAATGGTTGCTTGACCACCACAGGTCACCATATTAACGTTCATTTCCAAATTTTTAGCATGATCTTGCAAGTTCACTGGCGGCACACAAAATGGCCCAATAGCCGCTGGTGTCAGATCTATCATGATCACACCCAACTCGTTTAACTTGCGGCTATTCTCTTCATGTACATAGGCCGAAGTAGCATCAAAAGCGATACGAATATCATCCTCAATTACGTGTGGAAGCAGGCCATCAATACCGGCAGCAGTCGTTTTTATTCCCATTTCTCGCGCACGTTTCAAGCCATCAGATTCTGGATCTATACCGACCATCCATACGGGTTCAATCCACTCTGAACGAAACATTTTTATTAGTAAATCAGTACCGATATTACCCGGCCCGATGATTACCGCTTTAAGCTTTTTACTCATTTTTATTTCCTCTCTACTAACATCGGTTTAAACAAAACGTACAGATGCAGAACCAATACCACCAATACTGAGACTCATATGATCACCCGCTTTAACAGGCTCTAGCGGTACAAGAGAACCAGAGAGAATAACTTCACCGGCTTTCAGCGGAATGCCAAATTTACCTAAAGTGTTAGCTAACCATGTTACGCAGTTTATTGGACTGCCTAACGCAGCGGCGCCGGCACCAGTTGAAATAATAGAGCCGTTTTTCTCAACCACCATACCGCAAGTTGTTAAATCTACTTGGCGTGGGCTAACCGCTTTATCTCCAAGAATAAACAGACCACAAGAAGCATTATCTGCGACGGTGTCTTCAATTTTTATATTCCAGTTCTCAATGCGTGAATCAACCACTTCAAAACATGGGATCACACAATCAGTGGCTGCCAATACATCGGCATTAGTCACCCCTGGACCCATAAGATCTTTTTTCAAGATAAAAGCGATCTCACCTTCTGCTTTAGGTTGTATTAGTTGTTCACTAATAGGCATTTCTTGACCTTCGCTATAGGCCATGCGATCTGTCAAAAAGCCAAAGTCTGGCTGGTGAACATTCAACATGTTCTGTACCGCTTTAGAGGTAACACCAATCTTCTTACCGATAATGGTTTCGCCTGCTTGAACTCGACGTTCAACCATACGTAAAGAAACGTGATAGGCGTCATCGATGGTAAAATCATTGAAACGTTCAGTAAAAGGTCGCAAGGTTTGACGCTGTGTCATTGCATCAAAAAGCTCATCACCGCACTGGATAATTTGTTCTTTATTCATAACTATGTTCTCGACTAGTTGTCTTGATAAAATGGTTTATTAAAATTAATTTTGCCTAGTAGTAAGAGTGTCTCAACACACCCTCGCGACTAGCCCAACGAAATAATTACATCTTGATGCAAACGTTTTTAAGTTCAGTATAAAATTCTAGGCCGTGTACACCCCCTTCACGACCAATACCGGACTCTTTGGCACCACCAAAAGCGGTTCGTAAATCACGCAAGAACCAACTGTTAACCCAAGCAATACCAACTTCCATCGATTCTGCTACACGTGATGCGCGGGATAAGTTTTCGGTCCAAATAGTAGCGGATAAGCCATACTTGGTATCATTGGCTAGTGCAATCACTTCTGCTTCAGTATCAAACGGGCGAATATGACAACAAGGTCCGAATATTTCTTCATTGACCACCCTAGAATCGTCTGAAAGACCAGTCCAGATAGTGGGTTCAACCCATGCTCCATCATTTAGTTCAGCGCCCATTTCAGGTACACCACCACCAATTTCTACTGTTGCACCTTCTTCTACTGCCAAACGGTAATAGGAAAGCACTTTTTCTTTATGCTTTTGTGAAACCAGTGGCCCGAAGTCTACTTTTTGATCTTCAGGACGGCCTAATTTCAGTTTTGCCACACCTTCTTTGAGGCGACTTAAGAATTCTTCATAAATTGAACGTTCTACATAAACACGCTCTGTTCCTAAACAAACTTGACCGCAGTTAACAAAAGCAGATCGCATGGTTCCTTCAATGGCTTTATCCATATCACAGTCTGCAAATACAATACCGGGGTTCTTACCACCACATTCGAGTGATATATTACGCAGCCCAACAGACGCTGCGCGCATAATGGTTTCCCCTGTGCGAGTTTCACCGGTAAAGGTAATAGCATTAACATCTGAATTAGCAGTTAAAAACTCTCCTGCTGAATTGGGCCCAAAACCATGTACTACGTTATATACCCCTTTAGGAACACCACATTCATTCATCACCTCACCAAGCAAAGTTGCTGTAGCTGGGGTTTCTTCTGAGGGTTTTACCACGACAGTATTGCCACTAGCGAGTGCGGGGCCAACTTTCCATGTCATTAACAATAAAGGCAAATTCCACGGGCTAATAACGGCGATAACACCTTTAGGTGTGCGATGGCCGTAATTTAACGCCGACTTACCATCAGGCGTGTCGAGCTTAAATGTTTCCGTCGGATGGTTAGCCATCGTATCTGAAAATGCTTTAAAGTTTGCGGCACCACGGGGAATATCGATGTGTGAAGCGATTTTATGTGGCTTACCAGTATCTTTACATTCAGCATCGAGAAACTCGTCAAAACGTTCATTGATTCGCTCTGCCACTTTATCCAACAGTTTAATGCGCTCACTTTGGGTCATGTCTCCCCAAGGACCTTTCATTGCGGCTTTTGCTGCAGCAACGGCTGCAGCAACCTCAGGTTCACCGGCTTCGTGAACTATGCCAATCAAACTATTGTCAACTGGATTACGGTTCTCGAAAGTTTTTCCGCTGGCAACCACGTTGACGTATTCACCATTAATAAAATTTCTAAATTCTTTCATTTTTCACACTCTTTTCCATTACAACATGCCAAGCATGTCAACAACCCCTATAATCGTGCCGGTAAATTCCAGCACGATTTAAAAGCGACTAATTAAGTCAATACGCTAAGGAATCGCTCATTCAATACACGGTCATGATAAAAAATTGCTTTACCTAATTGATCCGTAGTCCATGTAACTGGTGGGTGATCTGGATAGTGATAATCACCTCCACAGAACACTTCGCTGCGATTTCCTGATTTATCAAAGAAATAAATGGTTTTACCGTGAGTTAACCCGTGACGAGTCGGGCCGATATCAAGAGAAACATCTTCCATTGAAATAAGATCAGCAGCACGTAAAACATCTTCCCATGTGTCTAGGAAAAACGAAGCATGGTGGAATTTTCCTGGTTCAGGATGTTCGATAAAAGCGACATCGTGTGCTTTCATGCCTACAGTCAAGAACTGAGCAATACGATTGCCTTCAGGATCAACTGTTTCTTCAGCCAGATCAAAACCTAAGACTTCACGGAAGAGGTCGAGGGTGCCTGCGATATTTGGTCCATATAATAAACAATGATCAAAACGAGTTGCCTTCATACCAGTCAAACCACGTGGCCATGCTTCAGGGTTAGTTTCTGCCAATCCCCATTTACCGGTTTGTTCTTTCTCGGCATAAATTTCAAACATATGCCCTGTTGGTGAGTCAAAACGAATACGACGACCACATCCAGCTAATTCCTCTGCAGGGATTTCTTCTACGTTACAACCAAAATCAATTAATTCTTTGTGTAGTTTTTCTAAGGTTTCGTTATCCAAAACCTTGTAACCAACAAAATCCAT
>ENA-ORXI01001120-ORXI01001120.1-sediment-metagenome-genome-assembly--contig:-NODE-1120-length-21344-cov-12.337283_pt1 | contig 21344 bp, 17 predicted proteins | sample MGYA00237861_ERZ511468 | MGnify/ENA primary metagenome ERZ511468 (study PRJEB26299, sample SAMN06266213) | sediment metagenome | isolation source: Hudson Canyon methane seep mesocosm | place...
AACCCGTTGTCAACCTCCTTTTTGACTTAATTTTCGAAGCTGAAACAAACAATCAAACAACAACCATTCGATCCAGTAGAAAACTAAAACCCTCATCCTGAGAGCCGATTCGGAAGCCAATAAATAACCCCGAAGAGCCAGCCATTATACAACCTCAATTCCGTTTGTCAAAGTTTATTTTAGAAGAAAAATTAATTCCTGCCCAAATCAAACAAACCGCGCTTCCTGCGCCCCTTTCAATGTGTGACACCGTTGAAAGAAGAGCACATTCTACAGCAATTAAGTTTAGCGTCAAGCGTTTATTTCAACTATTCACTAAGAACCCAAAAACATATCCACTCAACAACACCATCTGAATAATCAAAATTTATTTCAGAAGGGTATTTGCATTATTAGCGCTTTATAATTTATGACCGCAATCTAACTATTTATTTTTCAATTCCTTTACGACCAAACTGTAGCTCATGCAATCTATGATAAATCAAACCTCTTTTCAATAATTCAGCATGAGTTCCCTGCTCAACAATCCTGCCCTTGTCCATCACCAAGATAATATCTGCATTTTGTATGGTTGAAAGCCTGTGCGCTATTACTATCGTCGTTCTATTTTTTGAAACGCGCTCTAATGCTGACTGAATAAAAGCCTCTGATTCCGAATCCAGCGCAGACGTTGCCTCATCCAAAATGAGTATAGGCGCATCTTTATACATAGCCCTCGCCAATGACAACCTTTGCTTTTGCCCGCCAGATAACTTCACCCCCTCTTCGCCAACCAGCTCTTCATACTGGTTTTCCAGTTTTAGTATAAAACCTTCTGCGTACGCTAACTTAGCAACCTCTTGAATACGCCCCATATCCTGCTCTTCTTTTTCCTCTCCATAGGCAATGTTATTTACGATCGTATCATCAAACAAAGTATTGGCTTGTTCAACTAAAGTAATCTGCTTTCTATAACTACCAAGCTTATATTCATTTATCGGAACACCATCTAATAATACCTCACCGGAATCACAATCATAAAACCTGCTTAATAAATTAATAAACGAGGTTTTACCTGCTCCTGAAGCACCGACTAGAGCAACTGTTGCACCAGCTTTTATTTTAACACTCACATCTAGCAACGCAGGCGTCTCCGCCCCTTGATAGCAGAATGTGACGTTTTTGAAATTAATATCACCCCTTGCTTTTTCAATTTCACGCTCACCCAAATCATTTTGTATTTCTTTATCTAATACTTCAAATAAAGATCCGGCCGCCGCTATTCCTCGCTGTATTCCAACATTCGCATCACTTAATGATTTCACTGGTTTTGGCAATAAAAAAGCTGCCGTTAAATAACCAATAATAGTACCTGTTTCAGCATCTATTAAAATCTCTAAAGCCAAGTACATTAGCATTGCCAAAGCAATTGAAAGTATCACCTGTGTGAGAGGGCTATTTATTGACTGCGTTACAGTTAGCTTTAAACACTGCCGGCGATTTATTAGAGACGCTTCTTTAAATCGTCGACGCTCAAAACTTTCACCACCAAAGCTTTTAACTGTTCTCTGCCCACGAACTAATTCCGATGTTATTTGAGACATATCCCCAACACTATTTTGCAGCTTGACACTCAACATCCGCATACGCTTGCTTACATACACAATTAAAACCACCAAAAAAGGCGCAACAATCAAAAATGTCACTGACAAAAGCCAATTAACATACACTAAATACACCAATAAACTGATTGCCGTTAACCCTTCCCGTATCAAAGTTTTAACCGAATCTGTTGTTGCTGTCGTAACCTCGCCTACATTATGGGTGATTCTAGACATCAAGTACCCACTACTATTTTCATCAAAATATTCCACAGGCAAGCGAGTATATTGATTAAATATTTCTGTCCTTAATTTATGCACCACACTGGTTGAAACTATTGCCAGGAAATAATTACCAACAAAAGAGCCAACACCCCGAATCAAAAACAAAGCTATAAAAAACAAAGGTAAAAATGTTACCTTTTCCCTATTTCCTGAATTGAGCACTTCCACTACATAATCTATAGTCATTGCAAATAATGGCTGCATAGATGCATACATTACAAACCCCAAAGTACTTAATACAAACGCCTTCCACTGAGGTAGCGCATATTTAAGTAGCCGTGCATAGCTCTTTTGACCTTTAACCTCTTTTGACTTCTCCTTCCTTAAATTATTACTGTCCAGAGCTAAATTTCGCTTAGCAATTATTTCCTTGTTAACCCCGGCAATAATCGCATCAACCGTTGACTCTATTGAGACCCCCCCCCTCTCATTAGCAGGCAAACCACCTTGCAGCCAGGCATTCCAAATTTTCTCTAACTGAGCCTGGGCAGAAGTGGTACTTTCTGACTTTGCAACATAGCCACCTCTTTCTTTAATAAGCCGGTCTAACTGCTTATTTTGATAAGTTAAACCAAAAACAGGTCGCCCCGTCCAAAAATACTCATAGGCTTTTGACGGAATATATTCTTGACACCAAGACTCATGACCATGAAGCAAGAGCAATATATCTGACTCACACATCTTCTGATAAACTCTATCCCGGCCAGACAAACCCGTCTTCTTGTCTTTCTCAAGACGCCCATGCACCTTCACAATTTGCCCAAGTGCTGGTTCTTTCGCTATTAGCGCATTAGTCTCCGAATCCAGGTCATTTACACCATAAACATTCACTTGGATCTTATCTAATGCATCAGACTGCGAATCACAGAATTTTAATAAATCACTCAAAAAAGGAGCCAGCGACCTTGTGCCTGACAAACTACCAAAATGATTGAAATTTAATTTATCTGTTTTTTTATACTCTGCTTTCTTGCTTAACTGCTCTGAGCCAGCCAAAACTGAAAAGCCTCGCCTACCTAATCCCGGAGACCTTTTTTTAGCATAATGCAAGGCACCTTCTGTGAACCACCAAACCAAGTCGGCATCTTTACTAATTTTCTTTTCCAACCAGCCTTGAAACCTATCATTTCTTGATGATGTATTCTTCTTATCTCCACGGTGCACTAATGGATCATGCACTTCAACAATCCAAGGCACGCCTGTCAGTTTTTTCACCCACCATCCAGCTAAAATTGCAGACCAGGCCCCTCCCGTTGAATAAACCAGGTCAACTTTTTTAGTTCGAACAAGCCACCATGTCTTAATGGCTGCTGGCATTGCCCAGGACCAATAACCAGGTAAACCAATAAATATCTTTTCTAACAGAACAAACGGAAACAATAAAATTGACAAAAGCCCTGTTAATACAGAATAGAGAAATCCACGCCCCCACTTTCTCTGCCACCAATGACGAAAATCAAAACGGAAACCAGATGCCCCCCAAGGCCAAAGCTGGTGATGCTTAACCTGCTTATCTTTAACACCCGTCTTTGCACTAATGATTATTGGATCAATTCCCGCTTTTAACAAATAAGGAATTTTATCGGTAATGGTTTGGCTGGCCGCACGGCCATCCATATTGAATCCATGGGAAAGAATTACCCAGCGTTTTAAATGTATCATATATTTTTTAGCATTTTCTAAGCAATAAACCTCTTGAGCCGGCCCTAGCTCCCCCAACCGTTCTGTTCTATTATGCTCAGCAATGTTTCAAAATCCAGTCCATGCTCTTTGATGAGATAATTATAACTGCCACATTTTTCTGAGAATTTTTCTCCAAAACCAAATCTAATCACCTTTGCATTGCTTGAAGGCGATTCACTAATTATCTCAGCCAAACAGCCCCCTAATCCTCCCGACCTTGAGTGCTCCTCAAAAACAATCACCCTCTCCATACCCTCTATAATATGAATTATTTCGCTGCTATTAATTGGCTTTACTACAGGAACACTCCAAACATCAATTCCACCCAAGGCTTTTGAAAGCTTTAAAGCAGTTACCATCATTGATCCCGTAGCAAAAAAAACTATTGATTTTTTATTCCCCAAATCAACGGGTATCACCCCCCCTTGAGAGCTATCAATTGAAGCTTGATGAATAACCCCTGCATCAGACTTCCCCACCCTCACATATGATGGTGACTGAAATTCAAATGCCTTATTTAAGACATATTCCATCTCATATGCATCCCCCGGAGAAAAAATATCTATATTGGGCAAAGGTCGAAGAACAGCAATATCTTCAGCACACTGATGACTACCCCCCAAATGTCCATATACAACGCCCGCTCCATCGCCAATAAAAACGACAGGTAAATTTTCATAACAGACATCAATCTTAATTTGCTCCAGGACTCTCATTGGAACAAATGCACTTAACCCATATACAATGGGTTTAAATCCTGATTTTGCTAAGCCAGCCGCGACACCAACCATATTTTGTTCAGCAATCCCCATATTAATAAATTGATTGGGAACATATTTTCTAAATGAGTCAAAAAGAGCATAGCCGTGATCTCCGGTTAACAAAACAACTTTCTCATCTTCTTGAGCCAGTCGAACCAACTGTTTTGAAAACATATCTCTCATCTGGAGCCTTCCAATTCTGTAAGCGCCAAGTTATATGTTTCAGAAGAAAGGCGAGAATAATGCCATGAATTATCTCCTTCCATAAACGAGACACCTTTACCTTTTATTGTACGGGCAACAATCGCTTTTGGGCGACCATCCTGATTAGCCTTTAAGCTACTTAGAGCATGGTCTAACGCAGCTTCATCATGCCCATCTATTGCTAATGCCTCAAATCCAAACGCTGAAAACTTAGCACACAAAGAACCTAACTCAATCACGTCCCTTGTTGCCCCCATTGCTTGAAAACCATTTTCATCCACTATCACAATTAAATTATCAAGCTCCCTATGTGCAGCAAACATGAGCCCCTCCCAAATCGAGCCCTCATTCATTTCACCATCACCCACTATGGCATAGCAAAATTGATCCAACTTATTTAACTTTGATGCTAATGCCATACCTATACCCACAGATAAACCATGTCCTAAAGATCCCGAAGTAACCTCGCAGCCAATAACCTTTGCATCTGACAAGCCTTTTAAAAGAGATCCATCACCAAAATAATTATCTACTTCTTGTTTTCCAATCCATCCTTTTTCATATAGACAAGCATATTGAGCCATCACACCATGCCCCTTACTCAATATCAAGAGATCTCTATTAGCGGAGTTAGGGTTATCGTTTGGATACCGTAAATGACTTCTATAAAGAACAGCCAATATTTCTATAATTGAAAAAGCACATCCTATATGGACTGTAGAACCCTGAAATGCCATTTTAAGCACAGTTTTTCGTATATTTTTTGCCAAAAATTGAGTCATTATAACCTTTCTAAACACCTGTTTTTTATATACAACGAGCCCAAAATCATCATCTGATTTTTAGCACTGCACTTACCCTAACCAACGCCATTCCAAGTTAGCGTCCTTAAAATAGAATCATCCAACCCAATATAAACATCCAATCCAAGCTCGTTTCTTGCCTTTCCTATATCAGGAATATAACGACTAGGAAGGCGATTTTTCACCGGCATCTTTAAGGTATTTATAGACACTTTTGACAATGATAGCTCTACAACCTTAGAGGCTAAATCTTTTATCGATATTGTCTCATCAGAACCTACATTATAAACCTCTCCACTATCTCCCTTTAAAAGGACAGTCCACAACCAGATAGCTAAATCAGCAGCATATAAATATGAACGAAAAGGTGTACCATCGCCTAATATTTCAATATCCCTTTTATCAATTACATCAGCAATAAAGTTCCCAACCGCAAAGTGCTTATCCAGCGGCAAATAAGGTCCGACAAAAGCAAAACACCGAGCTATCTTACAAGGCACTTCGTATTCACGGCCATATGCAAGGGCCAACCATTCAGATGTTGATTTACCAACCGTATATGCTGATGCTGTTTGTGAAAAACCAGACTGAGGACTATAGTTTTCAGCCATTCCTTTTAATTCAGCTGGCTGTACACCATAAATAGCACCGGAACTAACTAATAACACCGCTTGAGATTTTGAATGAGCAGCCAAATCAAAAACCCTTCTTGTCCCATCAACATTGGCAGAAAAAATAGCTAAATCATCTTTTGCTTTTACAGGATCTGAAACATCCGTTGCAGCATGAATAATAAAATCAAATTTCATCTCTGCAGATATTTCAAAAGATGAAACATCACCTTTTAACATTTCAATCCATTTACTCTCTGCCAAGTGAGGGTGTTCACGAGCAAACACCCCTGGATTACGACTTAACACGGTCACCTTACAGCCCAGACCATCTTTACCATTAGCGTAAACCATTGATTCTAACAACCATTTACCAACAAATCCGGTGCCACCGGTTATGAATATCGTTTTATTTCTTAAAGTCTCCCATAAATTTTGCGTATGTTGATAGATATGTTCAAGGTCCAATTGCATGTTCATAGAAATACTAATCTCAATAGCTATACAATTTGATCAAAATAAGCATTTATTTTTTCAATCATAAAATCTAAATGAGCCTTAGTTAACCCTGGGTATACTCCTACCCAAAAAGTATGATTCATAATAATATCTGTATTGGTTAATTCCCCATGAACACGATATTCAATATCCTTAAAATAAGGCTGTCGAATAAGATTCCCTGAAAATAATAATCGCGTACCAATCTTAAAACTATCCAGAAATTTTAATAAATCCACGCGCTGTACACTGGACTCAGGCCTAATCGTTATCGGGAAACCAAACCAGGAAGGGGATGAGTTTTCAGTTGCCTCAGGAAGAACAACAAACTTATCGCAATCCTTTAATCCAGCCATCAAGTACTTAAAATTTTCCCTACGCTGCTCAACAAAACCCTCCAATCTATCCATTTGAGCCAAACCACAAGCTGCCTGCATATCACTTATCTTTAGGTTATAACCTAAATGAGAATAAATATATTTATGATCATAGCCTTTAGGTAAAGAACCTAGTTGCCAATCAAATCGCTTACCACAACTATTATCAACTGCTGGAGCACAAAAACAATCACGCCCCCAGTCTCGAAATGACTCAACTAGTTTATATAGTCTTCGTGACTTGGTGAAAACAGCCCCTCCTTCACCCATAGTAATATGATGAGCTGGATAAAAACTGATGGTTGCAATATCACCAAAAGTGCCAACCATTTCACCATTGTAAGTTGTTCCCAGTGCATCGCAACAATCTTCAATTAACCATAGGTTATATTTGTCAGCGATACGCCTAACTTCCGACAGATCAAAAGGGTTACCCAATGTATGAGCTATCATAATAGCTCTAGTTTTATCTGTAATAGCCGATTCAATCTCATTTACTTTGATGTTGTAAGTAGGAATATCTACATCAACAAACACAGGAATTAGACCATTATGAATAATAGGGTTGACGGTAGTAGGAAAGCTTGCCGCAACAGTAATAACTTCATCACCGGGTTTTAACGCTCTCTCCCCCAGTCGAGGAGATGTTAGTGCTGTTAATGCCACCAAATTAGCTGAAGAGCCCGAATTAACTGTCAAAACATTGTTAACCCCTAAATACTCTCCCAAACGCTTTTCAAATGCTTCATTAAACCTGCCAACAGTTAACCAGCCGTCAAGAGATGCATCAACCATCATTTGCAATTCTTTAGCACCAAGAACCTTCCCTGATGGGGGTACAACGGACTCTCCTGCATTAAATGGCTTTGGCGCTAATGCAAGCTCCGCATATTGTTCTACTAACTTTGAAATCTCTTGCCTTAACTCATCACCTGTCATCCTAATAACCTATTCCTCTTAACTATATAAGCATTTAATTCATCACAACTATAAGCTTCCATATCTTCACCAGATAACCAGGCTTTTTGCCAACTCACAATTTGTGTCAATGTGTCTTCTAAACGTACAGCCGCTTGCCAATGCAATTTCATTCTTGCCTTTGAACAGTCAAGCTTTAAATAATGCGCCTCATGAGGTTGCTGGCTTTTATCCTCACACCAATTTGCCCCATCACCCCATTGCTTAACTAATTGACCGACAATCCATTTCACAGACATTGCATCTTCTTCACGCGGCCCAAAATTCCAGCCTTCAGCATATTCAGGTCCATCAGTATACAATTTCTCAGCAAGCATCAAATAACCTGAAAGAGGCTCCAAAACATATTGCCAAGGACGAATAGCCTCAGGATTCCTTATCACTACATCTTGATTGCTTTCCATTGACTTTAATATATCTGGAACTAATCGATCCAGAGCCCAGTCACCACCACCAATAACATTTCCCGCACGAACAGTCGCTATTGCACAACCATGCTCAGAATAATCATCCAAATTAAAGTAAGACTTTCGAAATGAAGCTGTGACTAATTCAGCACATCCTTTACTATTACTGTAAGGATCATAGCCCCCCATTGCTTCTTCTTCACGATAACCCCAAACCCATTCACGGTTCTCATAACATTTATCACTGGTTACGTTAACAATGGCCTTAACACCACCAATTCTACGAACTGCATCCAGCAAATGAACGGTCCCCATCACGTTAGTTTCATATGTCTCAACAGGGTTTTCATAAGACAAGCGAACCAATGGTTGAGCAGCCATATGAATAATGATATCGGGAGCAAATGAACGTATACTCTCAAATAATTGATTGCTGTTACGAATATCAGCTATTTCTGATTCCATCCCTCGAGCAATATTCGCCACCTGAAATAAATTAGGCTGCGTAGGCGGTTCTAAAGAATACCCTTTAACCAATGCGCCCAACTCCTTCAGCCACAATGTCAACCAACTACCTTTAAACCCAGTGTGGCCAGTAACGAAAACTTTTTTTCCTTGCCAAAAAGAACGCTCAATCATACTTAATTACCATTTTTTCCATGGCGCATTACCTGTCGCCCAAAGCTCTTCAAGCATAACCTTCTCTCGCAGTGTATCCATTGGTTGCCAGAAACCGTCATGCCTATAAGCCATAAGCTGCCCTTCATTTGCCAACTGATTTAAAGGAAACTGTTCCCAGACCACTGAATCATCAGCAATATAATTAATAACTTCTGGGGATAAAACAAAAAAGCCACCATTAATCATCCCCCCCTCATTCCGAGGCTTCTCTATAAAGCTGTTAACCTGAGCTCCTTCAAGGTCTAATATTCCAAACCGACCAGGAGGGGTTACTGCAGAAACTGTCGCCAGCTTTCCATGATTTTTATGGAATTTTATCGTATCAGAGATATTAATATCGCTCACACCATCGCCATAAGTAAAACAAAAGGCATCTTCACCCTTAATATGCTCAGACACTTTCTTCAGACGCCCTCCTGTCATCGTCCCTTCACCCGTATCTATCAAGGTTACTTTCCAAGGTTCTGCCCGCTGATCATGAACCACAACCTGGTTATCCTTCATATTAAATGTAACATCAGACATATGTAAAAAATAATTGGCGAAATACTCTTTAATTACATAGCCTTTATAGCCACAACAAACTATAAAATCGTTTATTCCATGAGCAGAATACATTTTCATAATATGCCAAAGTATAGGCTTTCCACCAATTTCAATCATCGGTTTTGGCTTTAAGTCGGTCTCTTCACTAATTCGAGTCCCTAACCCTCCCGCTAAAATAACTGCTTTCACTTACCCCTCACAACTAAAAATATGTCAAAATATTCAACTAATTCTATCACCAATCGAGCCTGGCTCACAAAGCCAAGCACCGACATTTAACTTCATATATCATCATGCCTGAACTAGATATTTATCTGCTATGCCATAACAGACCTGAACTAGCAAAAAAAGCAATCGATTCCATTCTTCAGCAAAAATACCAAAACTTTAATCTCACCATATCCGACAATTCAACTAATGATGAAATGCAGACCATGGTCTCTAGCGAATATCCAAACATTCGCTATATCCGCCGAAAACCTTCAGTCCCTGCTATAGATCATTTCAATCAATGCCTACAGGATATTTCACTCGAATATTTTTGCCTATTCCATGACGATGACATTATGTTACCAGAATACACTGAATCTATTCACCTCTTCACTCAAACATATCCAGAGACTATTGCTTTTGGTCCTAATGCTCTGATTGAGCTAAATGGAAAAATAGAAGAGAAAACCTCTTTCTCTGCTAATACTTCATCCAAATCAATCTCAACTCCCCAAGACCTACTTAAAGTATATTTTGGCAGATACCAATCAGGCATTGCCCCATTCCCGGGGTATGTGTATAAAACAAAGAAAATTGGTTCATTGAAATTCACCACATTAGGTGGCAAATATTCAGATGTTATATGGTTACTTCAAATAATATCAAAAAGCCCTATAACCTGGATCACTAAGCCCTTATTAATGTACAATATTCACGGAGATAATGATGGTTTAAAGGAATCTCTCAACGATCGACTAAAATTTTTAGGCTTCTTAAAACAAAATCCTTCCTTTAGCAATAAGCGACTCACTGCAGACTATCGTTTTTTTATATACAAAAAAGTTCTTGGATCAAAAACCGCGATAACACACCCTCGTCGCATTAAAAGAATAAGAGCTTTTATGCGCAACTATCGCCTATGCAGGTTTTTTCGTTTTGAAGAATACCTGGACATGTTTAAAAAACACAACCTTCAAAAATTATGATCTACGGAAATATTATTCAAGACGGCCATGCGAACAACTCCATGTTTGCAAGCGAAGACAGTACCCACCTTTATAACCCAACCCATACTGCCAGACGATTAAAAGAAGAATTTTATAAACACGGCATTGATATAAATACCAGTGACATCAATGCTAACAAGAAAGTAGATTTTGAACTACATATCGAAGGCAGGGCACTAGAAAACAACGGTATTACGAAATACCTTCTTGCTAGTGAAAACCCCTATATCAATAAGCTCAATGCCAATACTGACTATCTTGCTAATTTTGAAACCGTCTTCACCTGGAATAAATCATTTTTCAATCTGCCTAATGTTACCCCCATCTTTGTTCCTAATGAAATAAAATGGGAGGCTTCTCCCTGCTTTGAAGATAGAGCTGTTTTTTCTTGTCTAATTAATGCGAATAAAGCTTTTCCTGAGCCCTTAGAAAACGACCTGTACCAAGAAAGACTTTCAACCATTCGCTGGTATGAAGCAAACGCCCCAGAACTATTCCAACTTTATGGCCTGGGATGGCACAAGCCACCGAGAGCCTTCACAAACATTGATAAAATAAAGCGCAGAATCATGCGTTTACGCAGCCAGCTATTTTCTTTTCAACCCTTCCCAAGCTATAGAGGCGAAATTAAAAACAAATCTGACATACTGCATACTAGCAAGTTTTCTTTTTGCTATGAAAATGTGAAGAACCTGCCCAACTACATTACTGAGAAAATATTTGACAGCCTTCTAGCGGGTTGTGTCCCCATCTATTGGGGAGCAGATAATGTCACCGAACATATTCCTAGCCACTGCTTTATAGATCGTCGTGACTTTAAAAATACAGCTGAATTAAATGATTACCTTTGTTCAATAACAGAACATCAGTACCAAGCCTATCAAGAAAATATAAAAGAATTTTTATTAAGCAAACATGCATATCTCTTTAGTTCAATATCATTTAGCGAAATTATTGCTACTAAAATTCATCATGACTTGGTCTCTCCCATGAACAAAAAGTAACTTTCAATATCTATTCAGGGAGGCGTTTTGTTGTATCAAAACCATTCTGCAATGACTTAAACGAAACCAGTTCATCACACTTTATAACTATAAAGTCATATCGTAACCATGTGCCAATCAGATAATTCATGCAGATGCTGGTGCAAATCAACTGACTTTCCAGAAAACCATTTTTTTGGCATAAAACAAGTCGCATCCTTATTTAATACAGCCGCAGATAAACTAAATTGTGAATTAGATATTACTAGACAACGCGCCAAACGCATTACAGCATGAGTTAAGTAGATATCACCCTTTACAATGGAGTCCCACTCTTTAATCTCAGGAACCTTTTCTTTATAAATGGATAATGGTACCTCTGCATCAGATACAAACAAAATTTTTCTTATCCCTAGCGTACTAAGCTTTTTAATGATTTGCACAACATGTAAGTCTGTTACCAAATGACTAGCAACATTAAGGTAATCACCTCTCCTCAAATGAACAACTGTCGTTGGTAGCCCCCCCCCCACAAGTTTTTTTGCTAAAACCATATGATCATCTCTAATTGGAAATTCCTTCTCATAACTCACCCGAAATGACTTATATAAAAAATCATTTCTTTCAACAGTCCCGTCTGTAAGAACTTCAACGTTACTACCAATGCCTAATTTTCTTTTTATAAAACTAGGCTTCACTGGCAAATCATGTTCATAGTCATTTTTATTAATGCCATAATAATCAAGTCCCCATTCAAAAATACTAATCCCTTCACCTAACTTGGCTAATTTTGGGGCTCTCTTGAAATAACTAACATCGGCCAATACATCTTGAGAAATCTGCTCTGAAACATACTTAAAAAGCATCACCCCAAATATTTGCGCACCTAAACCACCTTCAATCGGAATTATCTTCATAAACATCCTATATAAACTTAAAGTATTCTACTCATTTATTATCAATCACTTTCAACAATCTGTTTAGCTCAAGGCAGCCCTTTACTGCGTTTTTCAGGGTGTTTTTCTCCTAAATATGTCCGCAATTATCCCTATTGAATAAGCAACAAACTAGGATGGTTATTAATTTTCACCGTAAATTCCCTTTGTAAAATCATTGCTAGCTCCCTTTCTTCCAAATTATTTTAAGTATGTAAAACTAATAATTTTACATGCTAATATAACGCAAATGCTAAATAAATTTTATTTGTTAGATTTTAAACATTTCGTTAATTTAGGAGTATACGAATGCATAAGCTTGTAATTCTTTGCAAATCATATAGAAACGATCTAAACCGGTTTGTTAATTTGGCAAAAAGCATCCGTCGTTATAACCGTGACAATATTCCTTTTTATCTGTGTATCCCTCAAGAGGATAATGCTCTTTTTTCTCCTGTTATAAAAGAACATAACATCCATGTTATTTTTGATGAAGATATTTTAAATTTAACAATGGCCTGTAGCCAGGAAACTGAAATAAATCTGCCCGGAAATATTTTACAGCAAGTAACAAAATCAGAATTCTGGCGCCTTAATTTATGTCACAATTTCGTAATGATTGATTCAGATTCTTTTTTTATTAAAGACTTCTTTAAACATGATTTTCTTTGGGATGATGAGACACCCTACACAATAATCAACGAAGGTAGACACCAAAGAGAGTGGGCGGCCAGGGCTGGTCATGAAAAATTTCTACGTCAATATACCGAATTACGCAACGATGCCAGACAATTGTTTTCCAGGCAATCCATTAATTTTGACTTTGCCCCCACGCCTTGTATACATTCCTGTAAAGTATGGCAAGCCTTATATGAGACTTACGCAAAACCTCAAGGTAAAAGTTTTTATGATCAAATAGTTCAATTTCCTTGTGAGACACAGTGGTATGGTGAATTCCTCTTATCAAATCCAATTATACGATTAATCCCACGAGAACCTTTATTCAAAGTCTGGGGGTTTAAATCTCAATATGAAGAGAGCATGCTTTTAGGTGAAACCGAAGAGGTCCTATCAAAAAACTATCTTGGTATAGTTAAGCAATCAAACTGGGATGAAGAATTAGACTTTGAAAAAAAACAAAGAAGCTTTTTATCCCGCCAATTCAGAAAACTAAAGAAAACATGGTAAGCCATTTACAATGAGTCAATTATCCTCTACTTCATTAAAATCAACACCAAACAATATACTGCTTATTAGTCTACGTCATTTAGGCGATGTCATCCTGACGACTCCCCTCATATCATCACTACGCCTTGCCTACACTCAATCCAATATAGATGTTTTAGTCTATGATAATACAGCGGCCATTCTAAAAAACAACCCAGATATCGATCATATTATCACTGTCACTAAAAAACCTTCATTTAGTGAGTACAAAACTCTTTTTAAGAAGATCTTCCAGCAATATGATTTAGTCGTCGTGACCCAAACAGGTGATAGACCTTTGATTTATTCATTATTTGCTTCCAGAACCAGAGTCGCTGTTGTTCCACAGAAAAATCAAAAAGGCTGGTGGAAACGCTACCTTTACCAAGGCTGGGTTGAGTTTGATGATGTAAATACCCATACCGTTCTACAGCTTTTAAAGCTTATGAATGCCATTAAGAAAGATAAGGTATTCTACTTAACCGCGCCTAGTAATAATACTAACCAGCTTAGCAAACTACTCCCAGCTAAAACTCAGCCTTATGCTGTTTTACATTTATATCCTCTCTGGACATACAAACGATGGACTATTGCTGGCTGGCAACAAATTGCGACTTACTTAATAAACAAAGGTATTAAGGTCGTATTAACTGGTGGCCCTAGCGCTGAAGAAGTTAATTATGTCACTCAATTTCAACAATCCCTGCCTAGTGCTGTTATTAATTTAGCGGGTAAGACCTCTCTTGCAGATTTAGCCGATATTATCAAAGATGCTCAGTTATTTATCGGGCCCGACACTGGAACCACCCATTTAGCTGCAGCAACGGGCACGCCAACCATTGCAATCTATGGTCCAACCAACCCAATCAAATGGGCTCCCTGGCCAGTTAGCTACAATTGCGAGAAAAATCCATTTAAAAAAACAGGCGACCAACAAGTCCAGAATATATACTTTTTACAAGGGGAGGAAGAAACCCCCTGCGTCCCTTGTCACCATGAAGGCTGTGATAAACATCGCCAAAGTGAAAGCAAATGCTTGACCAGCCTTCCAGCAAGTAAAGTTATTCAAGCCACTGATGCTATACTGCTTAAAAATTAATATCCTCTCCCATAATATACACCAAGCTATTTAATCAACCTTATGCTAAGCGTCATACTTATTACTAAAAATGAATCCACTCATATATCTAGGTGTCTGGAATCCGTTTCGTGGGCAGATGAAATTATCGTTTTAGATTCTGGCAGTTCTGACGATACGGTTGAACAATGTAAAAATTTTACTGACTTAGTGTTTGAGACCGATTGGCCTGGCTTTGGCCCTCAAAAACAACGTGCTTTAGACAAAGCGACAGGGGATTGGGTGCTGTCAATAGATGCTGACGAATGGGTTACGCCAGAACTAAAAGGGGAAATTTTTGAGGCTATCAAATCCAATACAACTAACGGTTTCAGTATTCCAAGGCTATCACGGTATTGCGGCCGTGAAATGAAGCATGGCGGGTGGTGGCCTGATCATGTCTTACGCCTGTTTCAACGACAACACGGGCACTTTACCGATGATGTTGTGCATGAAAGAGTCATCGTAAATGGCACTAAAAGTAACTTGAAACATCCCCTGAAACATGACGCATTTGTCGACACATCAGAAGTATTAGTTAAAATTAACCAGTATTCATCTTTAGGTGCGGAAAAGCTATTATCCAAGGGCAAAAAAACTTCTTTTGGAAAAATCCTGATTAAAACATTCTGGACATTCTTTAAAACTTATATATTAAAACTTGCCTTCCTCGATGGTCGTCAAGGCTTTATGCTTTCCGTATCAAATGCTGAAGGTACTTATTATAAGTACCTTAAACTTTTGGACATTCAAGATAATAATAAAAACACAAAATAACACTTTAAATTTAAAACCACCTTTGTCCCTTAGTGATTTCCGCCAGAGGCTTATAAAAAAGTATTGAGAATTTCATCTAAGATAATGATTTACTTTTTGCAACAAAAATATCATGTTCAATGTGCCACTCCAAGCTGTTGCGTCTTGCCCAGTCCACTAAAAAATCAACGCTCGGATAGTCGGAATATTCCGAGATAGAAGGATCAAAACACCTAACATCATCAATGAGAACAAGTACTTCATTAAATTTTTCTAGATTGTTTTCTATGCTCTGTAATTCATCAGCAACGGGACAATCAGAGGGCCCTTGATGTGTTATCCCTCCAGAATAGTGCCCATCCAGCCAAAAATTAACTATCCCACTTAAAGTTGGAAGTAATTCAGGAAAAACATCTTCAGATAGACCGTTTATTACATGGATATTAGGGTTGTTAAGAAACCTTGCCTTCGCCTTCTCAAATAAAGCATTTTCTGGTTCAATTGTATAAACCTGTTTTGCCTCTTCAGAAATAAGTGCGGTTGTATCTCCCATGAAGGTACCTGTCTCCACCCACGTACCATTCCTTATACCTAATCGTAGCAATGCACCTCTTTTAATATCTGAAGGACTTGGCGCCGCATACCTCCTCAACACCCACTCACAATGTTCGTTATCAAGCCCCTTTCTTTCCTTACGCTTACTTTTTCTGTTTGAAAAAAAATTTAAAATATTCATTCCACCTTCTCACGCTAAAATAATATTCAGCAACATGCCTTCACTATCACAATTTCTTGTGTAAAAATTAAGCGTGATATTCTATCATGGCTATGTTATATCCCTATAATATATGACCTTTTCAATAATTTTAATAACCTGCGCCACCAAAAATAGAATTCACTTTACTTAATACCCCCCTGATATCAATACACTTATCAGCTAATATTGATTACCCTTACTTCTAACAGCCATATTTAGGGGTATTCAATACCTTGATCTTTGCTATATAGAAAAGCACTACATATAACAAACAAGATTGAAGTGGTATGCCCCAATAAATAAGAATCTGCCAGCGAAATAATCATAAATAAAGCCGGGAGTGCCACACCAACATCTCTAATAAAGCGATCACTACTGTTTACTGCTGATTTGAACTGATAATAAAAAATAGCTAAAAACCCAACTATCCCCAATAAACCAAACTGAACCGCTTCCAATGAATACATATTATGAGGGTTTACAGTATTCGGTATACTTGGTGTATTGACTTGGCTCATTGCCTTATACTCACTGGGGAAATCCCCCGTTCCAACCCCAAATAGCGGGTTATTTTTAAAAATTTCCCAGGAATTAATTGCAAATGTCATCCTCTGTCCGAGACCTGTACCTACTATTCTAAAACGTGCTTCAATTACCGGCTTAGAATTTTTTAATTCCGTTTTTGCCTCTGCTATTGAGTTATTCTCGCCTTCTTTTTCAAGATAATCGACAACCGTATGTACTGCACTTTCTGTTCTTTGCTTAAAAATCGGGCTTAACTGATAAGCCGATATAAATACGGCTGGAATAATAATAAGTGTGGTAAAAAATGCAGCAATCCTTCGCCCCTGAAAATATTGAAAAACCAGAATTGTCAGCATGGAAAAATACATCACATGGCCTGCACGACCACCGGTAATAAACATATTGATACTCATACTAATAGCAAAAAACAAATAAGTATAGCGCCTGATAACACTCAAGGTTTTGTCTATCAAAAATTCATACATCAGCAAATAAATAGCAAATGCCAGCAAAGGATTATATGAAATATGATTAACAAAAGGGGTTGGGTTCCCCACCGTCGCTTTTTTAAAAGGAGAAATCAATTCAAACCAGATCAAGTAAGAACAGATCTCCGAAAAAGTCATCGCTAGCAGAAATGCTGAGATATATTTCTGACGATTCTCTGTTCGGGTGAGTGTCAGAAGAATCGGCAACAACAATGTCAAATACCACATTTTTTTTGTTATATGTAGACCCCATTCGTAATCCTCCGTCCAAAATAGCCCCACCACATGTAATACAAAGAATGCCAGGCAAGATCGGGAAAGCTTATTGCTCCATACCTGAGCAAACTTCGACCGGTAGTCTCCTGAAACAAGCCATATAATCAGAATTGCAACTGACACAACCGACCCACCGCTTACTGTCAGTGGGAACAAGAAAGCCAAGGAAATCAGCAAAAATTGATAGACACTCTCCAACTTTACCCTACTCAACATTTATACTCCTTTAAAATATTATTTAGTTATACATCCGTGACAGTTAGCTATTTTTTTAAGCAACTGTCATTTTAGATTTGAATCAATTTTTCTACCCAAACCGATTTACTATCAAACCATCTTTCTTGAAACCTTTATCCACATTACATTTTTACTTGATGACCTATAGCATTGCATTCAGCCATTCCTATCGTAATTTTTCCTAGATTGAAAATAACCTCTAAAAAAGAGGGGTTATCTTTATCCACAGCCAAGACCAAGTGAACTCATTATAACTAATTTAGTCGATTTATTAACCGTTTACAGCCCAAACTGTAGACATAATATATTAAAACCAGAGCTTGAGGTAATCATACTTTGAAAGTGTTAAATGTTGGTATAAAATAAGCTAAGAATATAATAAACTGCCTGTCGCATATTTCCTGCTGACCTCTGAAAATTCATGATATAACCTATGAAGCTAAGTAATCTCTTTAATTTCACATATACACTAAATAAGAAACATAATATCTAATGGCATTAATTTCAGTTATTGTTACGACTTATAATTGGCCTGAGATTTTAGAAACATGTCTTTCCAGTTTATTAGAGCAAGAAGATACAAGTTTTGAGATTATTATTGCTGATGATGGTTCCACCGCCGATACTCGAAGAACAATAGACAAGTTCATCCATCAAAGTAGAATTCCTATAAAACATGCTTACCATGATGATAGAGGCTTTAGAGCAGGCACAATCAGAAATAAGGCAGTTAAGTTAAGTAAAGGTAATTACCTGATATTTATTGATGGTGATTGCACAGTCCTCCCTAACTTCATAAAAAGACACCGGCAATTAGCTGAGCAAGGATACTTTGTGCCTGGCAACCGCATTTTATTATCCCAGTCATTCACTTCTACGATTCTAAAAGAGAACACACCGCTTCATACTCGCTCAAGCTTTTTCTTTATACAACAGTGGATTACAAGAAAAATAAATCGGATAACCCCTCTTTTCTACAACCCTTTTCCATTTATTAGATATAGCAACCCATTTCGATGGCAAAAAGCCATGACTTGTAATCTAGCGATGTTTAAGAGCGACTTTATCTCAGTCAATGGTTTTGATGAAGCATTTGAAGGCTGGGGCTACGAAGATTCTGATCTTGTTATACGTTTAATTCATAATGGAATTAGGCGTAAAGAAGGTCGTTTTGCTGTGCCTGTAATACATCACTGGCACACACAAAATGATCAAAGTAAACATGATGAGAATTATGATCGCTTAATGCTGCGTTTAAATGATCCTAACTTTATTTATGCAGAACAAGGTTTTGATCAATATGTTGAACTAAACTTCACTACCGTACACTTTTAAAAACAGGCGTAGCCCAGTATCAAAAGGTGATAACGTAGGGCGTTTGCATTAAAAACATCCTACATTGTCAGATTCTTATAAGGTTTACCGTACTATCCATAGCAGTCTTCAGAAGTCCTGGCATTTTGACCCTAGCAAACGTCAAAATAACAGCTTAAATATTTTGACAGGATTTATCTGCGGCATTATACAAAGTAAATCTGTTAAGTTAGCCAATGTGGCAGGTGACATTCCAGGCTCAGGGAAAGAAGAAAGCCAAATCATGCAATTGCGCCGTTGGTTGAGCAATGAAAAGGTGGGCGTCGATTTATTTTACTTACCTTTTGTCGAGGTGCTTATTCAGTGTTTAGCCAACCAAACGCTGGTGCTTGCTATTGATGGTAGCACGACAGCGCAAGGCTGTATTACATTAATGGTCAGTATGATTTATAAAGGCAGGTCTCTGCCACTACTGTGGGTAACCCGTAAAGGTAAAAAAGGGCATTTCCCTCAAGATATGCATATTGAACTGATTAAATCAGTTCAGGCGATTATTCCAGAAGGTACGGCGGTCATTTGTTTAGGTGATGGAGAATTTGATGGAGCAGACTGGCTGGAAACCATTAGTGGTTATGGGTGGGAATATACCTGCCGAACTGCAAATAATGCGATATTGTATGAAAATGGAGAGGAGTTTACATTTAAAGATATTTGCCCAGAACAAGGTGGCATGACTGAAATATCGGCAGTTGAATTCACGCGTAACCGTAGCATTGTGGTCAGGGCTGTTGTTTATTGGGGGAAAAAATACAATGACCCTATTTATCTCGTGACTAATTTCCCTACAGGGGGCGAAGCGTTTAATTGGTATCGAAAACGCTTCCGTATAGAAACCCTTTTTTCCGACCTCAAAGGTCGAGGATTTAACTTACAGAAGAGTGGACTAAGAGCTCCTGAACGAGTTTCTCGACTTATTATAGCGGCGGCTTTAGCTTATATCTGGATGGTTTATTTAGGGGAGCTTGCACAAGATAAGGGCTGGGATAAAATCATCCATCGTAAAGACCGCTGTGATTTGAGTTTGTTTACACTTGGAATGCGCTTATTAAAGCGTCTGCTGAGAGAAGGCAAAACACTTCCTCAGTTTTGCCTTACTTTATCGGGCAAGGCTTTGCTGTAGGGGCGTAAAAAGTGTACGGTAGTGAAACGTAATTAAGTAATTTAGGTATAATAAAAATTATGTAAAGAATTGATGCATTTTTAAGTAAATAATTTACATAAAAATTTACGTTTTCTAGCTTGGGTGCGCTTATTTTTGTTTTAAGCATAGGTATTACGTCGGGTTCACTCACTCACTCGGTGGTTTTTGTTTGGATTAGGTGTCTATAATCGTTGTAAATAGTACGTATTGATTGAAATTGATTGAGCAAAAAAGCCTCTATAAACAGAGGCTTTTTTATTGGCTATGTCACCGTTAAGTGTTGAAAAGTTAAAGTCGCTCTTAAAAGCCCTCTCCTGCATTGCTCTACTTACCTGCATAAATCTAGGCATCTAGCAGGAGAGGGCTTAACGGTGACAGAGCCTTTTTATTAGATGAAAGGAATAACTGTATGAGCAAAATAATCATCCTTATTGAGCCTGCTGATGGACATTTCAATCCATTTGTTCCGATTATTAAATGTCTGCTTGCTAGAGGACATAATATAGTCTGTATAACGGGTACCCGGTTTAAACGACGGGTAGAGAAAATGGGGGCTAGCTATTCACCCTTACCATCTCAGTGGGACCCCGGTGAACAAGAGGCTTATGATTTTTTTCCTGAATTAAAAAATAAAACAGGGCTTGCTCAAATCAAGTTTTATTTAAAAGATATTATGTATGATCAGGTGCCAGATGTCCTAAGCAAGTTACAAGGTGTTATGCAGGAGTTTCCTGCTGATTTGGTATTGTGTGATACGTTTATGGTAGCCGGAAACTGGATATCTGAACTTGGTGGGCCGCCTAGTGTCAGGCTTTCGGTTTTGCCTTTAAGTTTGCCAGCGAAGAATCTGCCGCCATTTGGTTTGGGCTTATTACCTGGTAAAACGCTTATAACTAAATTAAGAAATAGACTATTAAA
>ENA-ORXI01001123-ORXI01001123.1-sediment-metagenome-genome-assembly--contig:-NODE-1123-length-21299-cov-8.856375_pt1 | contig 21299 bp, 23 predicted proteins | sample MGYA00237861_ERZ511468 | MGnify/ENA primary metagenome ERZ511468 (study PRJEB26299, sample SAMN06266213) | sediment metagenome | isolation source: Hudson Canyon methane seep mesocosm | place...
GCATCAAATCGAATTAACGTTGTAAATAAACGCCAGTCGGCTTCAGTTAATCTTTCACCGGTTAGGTAGCGCTGATTGGTCAGCAATCCTTCAACCCAATCGAGGGCATCGAATAGTTGATGGAAGGCTTTTTCATAAGCTTCTTGGGTGGTGGCAAACCCTGCGCGGTAAACGCCGTTATTAATGCTGTCGTAAACTCGATCATTCACCGCATCAATTTTTGCATGCAATTCGGCGGGGTAATAATCGTCTTCATTTCCGGTTAGGTGATTAAAGGCAGAATTAAACATACGAATAATTTCAGATGACTCATTGCTCACAATCGTTTCAGTTTTCTTGTCCCATAAAATTGGCACAGTCACGCGACCTTCGTATTGGCTATCGGCTTTTAAATACAGTTGATAAGCAAAGTTAAAATCGTACAGGGGTTCTTGCTTAGAAGAAAACTGCCAACCGTTTTCTAGCATAATCGCATCAACCACAGTGACATCGATATACTCCTGCAAGTTCTTCAGCTGGCGAAAGATCAACGTTCTGTGAGCCCAAGGACACGCCAAGGAAACGTATAAATGGTAACGGCCTTTTTCGGCTTTAAAGCCAGACTCCCCACAGGGGCCTGCCTGGCCATCTGAGGTTAGCCAGCTTCTAAAACGGCTATCTTGGCGGCGATATTCACCACCACTGCTTTTGGTGTCATACCACTGATCAACCCATTGTCCATTTTGAATTAAACCCATGTTCTTGTTCCTCTAATGTCGAGTTCTGATACGTTTCTCTATTTGATGTAATCAGTGTATAGGGCTAATTAATTTCCAATAAGAGGCTATTATTGTTTAGAATGATCTAAAAATTAGAACAGTTGATGAAAGTGATGACTACTAGAAATCCTATCACAATCGAAGTATTAGAGACCTTAGATGCTATTGATCGGCGTGGAAGCTATGCGAAAGCTTCTGAAGAGCTGAATAAAGCGACCTCGGCAGTTTCTTATGCCGTACAGAAGTTAGAAGAGCAGCTTGATATCGCCTTATTTCAGCGCCAAGGGCGCCGTTCTGTCTTAACCCCAGCGGGGCAATTGATACTGGAAGAAGGGCGTAACATTCTGCTTGCCACGTCTCGATTAGCCAGTAGTGCGAAAGAAGTCGCTACGGGCTGGGAGCCTAAAATTCGAATTGCGATGGAATCGACCCTGAACTCCCCTTTATTCTTTGAAGTGTTAGCTGACTTTCTAGCGCAACATGAAAATGTTGAAATTGATCTAGTGGAAAGTGTGCTTAATGGTGGCTGGGAAGCGTTAGATCAAGACCGTGTCGAGCTATTGGTCGGGGTACCGGGGCCGGTGCCCCTGCAGAAAGGCTTCCGTGCAGTGCCTATTGGCGGCAGCGATCTAGTCCCTGTGATTGCGACATCACACCCATACATGGAACTGGCCCGAGATCCTGAAGTACTGGCAACGATATTACCTAAACTTAGACGGATTATTACCCACGATACTTCATTACATGAAATATCTCGCAATGCGGGGTTTAGTAGTTTAGACCCTAAAGGGCGAGAACAGAGAGGTGTTGGGATGAATTGCTATGTGCAAAATATGGATCAAAAAGTTGAGGCGATTGTGGCGGGAATCGGTATAGGCCATGTGCCGCGTCAGCGTATTCAGCACTACTTAGACAGTGGGGAATTGCAAGAACTTAAGTTTGCTAATATCAGCAATCATGAATATTTTATGGCTTGGAAAATTAGTAATAAAGGGAAGGGGCTGCAGGCATTAACGCAGTTATTAGCTGAAATCGAATGGTAGTTATGAATAAAGAGTACATGCTTCGAATTGATCGAGTTTTGCAATTTATAGATACGAACTTGAATAATAAAATATCCTTAGCGGAAGTCGCGGCAGTTAGTCACTTCTCGGCGTTTCATTTTCATCGTATTTTTAGCGCTATTCTGGGTGAAACGGTCAATGATTACATCGCAAGGCGTAGACTGGAATGCGCGGTAAATTTACTCATTTTTAAACCTGAACTGTCCATTACTGATGTCGCTCTCGATAGTGGTTTTTCATCCAGCGCAAATTTTTCTAAAGCAGTGAAGCTACACTTTGGCTTTACCCCCTCTGAGATAAGAAATCCGCAGAAAATAAAAGATAGCAAGATTGGAAAAATTTCTAGCAAGTACGGAAAAGATTTCAACCCCTCTGATTTGTATCCTAATCGCATCAACAACGACGTGATTAAACAGTCAACATCAGAGAGATTCGGTATGAACATTGAAGTAAAAGAACTCAAGCGTCAGCGCGTTTGCACACTGGCATCCCAAGGAGGGTACGAACCAGCTGCGATTTATGGCGCTTGGGATAAGTTAATAGACTGGGCGAGTAATCATGGCATAAAACCCGAGCAGCAAACCCGGTTTGCGTTTGCCTTTGATAATCCAGCGATCACTCCGATCGATAAGTGTCGCTATGACGCCTCTATTGTTATCGATGACGATATGCCGGTGAATCTGCCGTTTAAATGCTCTGAAATCCCCGCCGGCCAATATGCGGTGCTTTATTATAAGGGTAGTCCAGACGAAACCTTGAAGGCCCAAATGAGTATTTATTCAGACTGGTTGCCTGACAGTGGTTTTGAACCGGATAATTTTCCATTACTAGAAAATTACTTAAATAACGTACGCGCAGATGGTTTTCTTGAGATGGAAATCTACGTCAAGTTGAAAAGTATTTGATACCCACACTGAGAATAATGAGAGGAGGTAGAGAGTATGGCAAGATTAATTCTAGTGTGTGGGCCTGTCGGTGCTGGAAAAACAACGTATTCATTATCGCTGGCGAAGGAAATCAATGCGATTAGATTTTCAATTGATCCTTGGATGCAAACACTCTTTTCAAAAGATATGCGCACTCTTGATTTTAGCTGGATGATGGAACGAGTTAATCGTTGTTCTGAGCAAATATGGCAGATCAGTGAACAGATATTGGCAATTGATGGCAACGTGATTTTGGACCTTGGCTTTACTACCAAAGAACAAAGAGACATCTTTTCTAATCGAGCGCAAGAGTTAGGTATTGATTCTGAAATACATTATTTAGATGTTGCTAAAGACACTCGTAAGCAACGAATACATAAACGTAATATAGAAAAAGATCCATCTGTGTTTTCTTTTGAAGTGACGGATATGATGTTTAATTTCATGGAACCTAGATTTGAAGCTCCTGATCAAGAAGAGTTAGAGCAGGGTTGTAAAATAATGGGGTAGCGAGGACCTATTTGGTGCAGGTAGAAGGGGACTAAAATTAACCAACAATTATATTATTCTTAGGGACATAAGCGACACAAAGTAAGACCTAATTCTACGCTTCTGTTAAAATGCACGCTTTGTAGTTCTTAGTAATTAATTAGTCGTTAAGATCGTAGTCAAGTTAGGACAATTAAGGTGCTAACAGTCAGTGGTTTGAGGTGAGAAGTTGAGCGAAAATCAAGAGTCACATCTAGTATCGGGTCGAGAATGTGGTGAGTGCACCGTTTGCTGTGTTGCGCTTCATATTGAAGATGATGGATTTCAAAAGCCAGCGGATCAAGCCTGCTCACAAATGGTTGAAAAAGGCGGCTGTAAAATCTATGACTCTCGGCCATCGGTCTGCCAAGACTGGCATTGTGCCTGGCGTTTTATGGAGCAGTTAGGAGATGATTGGCGCCCTGATCGTTCTGGTATCTTGTTACGTTCAGACGAAAACGGCATTATTTTTCAGCCGATTCGCAATCCTAGAAAAGTACTCACAACAGAACGTGCGATAGAACTGATTGGTGGTGGTATCGCCCAAGGTATTTCATTGTCGATGTCTATTCCGACGAAAAAGAATCACCGTAGTTTTAGTACCACGCTGAACGATAATCTAGAGACTGCGGTAAAGTCGAGAAACTTTGCAGTGATTAAATCTAGCTTGTTAAAGTTGATTAAAAAGGCGGCGGCGGAGAAAACCGACCCGCTGACGGCGGCGGAAAAAAGAGTTAAAGATGATGTCTTCTTACGAGGCTAGCATTGCATCGCTAGCCTATCGACATTAGTCATTCAATGTTTCTAATCCTTGCCATAGGGCTGTGGCAACCGGCCCGAGCGGTTTGTCTTTTTGTTTAATCGCGCGGTACTCTACTTCTGAATTAGTATCACTTTCATCTGTCTCGATTAATCGCAGAGTCCCTGAATTGAGCTCATCCTGGACTAAGAAATCAGGCAATCGTCCCCAGCCCATACCACTTAGAATGAGCGTTTTCTTAGTAGTGAAATCATTGACGTACCAGCGCCTTTGGCCTTCTTGCACATCAAAATGAATCCCCTGAGTTTCTTGCCCTGTGTCTTGCACCACAATTTGATATTCGTTTTCTAATTCTTTGATTGACGATAAATTTGGGTGACGATTCAGCATTTTAACCGCGGCAACATTAACGAAACTGCCGTAACATAAAACGATACTGTCGAGATTCCTCGGGTCGAGCATTCTTTTATTAACTGGGCTGATGGCGAGATCCGCCTTGTCTTGCAGAATCGCACTATACGCCCCGGATATGTATTCGTGACGCAGGTTAATCTGAGTTTGTGGAAAGGTATTTTGAACCATCTCTAATACGGGTAAAGCCTTTACTAGATTGAACGAGGCTTCGAAGGCGAGAGTAATGCTGGCTTCATGACCTTGTGAAAAGTGTTTAGATAAGGTTGCGATATGATTCGCTTGCTGCAGTAGCTTCAGGCCTTGTTGGTTAATCTGCTGCCCTTGTTCGGTGAGGGTTAAACGATAGCCTTTGCGATCAAATAATTGCACACCCAGTTGAGATTCCAGCTGTTTAATACCTTGGCTAATGGCTGCCTGTGTTTTGAACAGCTTGGCGCTGGTGGCCTTCAAGGTACCCACTTCCGCTAAGGTGGTGAGCATTTTAATTTGTTCTAGGGTCACTTTCTCGATCCTCAGGCTGGGTATGGGATTAGAGGTAGTGTAGCTATTAAACTAAATCTTTAGTAGTTGTTAATTAATATTAGATTTTAATTAATATAGAGTCTATCTAAACTGATTCCAACGTCGACCTTCGACCATTACTTACTTAATAGGAATCATCATGAATAACGCTAACAACACGACCGCTAGGACAATGGGAACTTGGACTGTCATCACCTTACTGGCACTGGCCTTTGCAGCCGCAGGCACGGGGAAATTGATGGGGGTTGAGATGCTGCATCTGTCTTTTGCTAACCTAGGTCTACCGAGCTGGTTTGGCTATTTTATCGGTGCCTGTGAGATTGCTGGCGCTATTGCGTTATTCATTCGCCCATTAAGCGGTTTAGCGGCGGCAGGGTTAAGCGCGATTATGCTGGGAGCTATTTATTATCACCTGAGCTTTGATCCTATCAGTGCTGCAGTTCCCGCTATCGTCCTGGCTCTGTTAGCGGCGCTGATCAGTGTGATTCGTAAAGACGATACACTGGCTCTATTCACTAAACTTAAAGGTCAGCAGGCTTAGTCGTTCTTAACCAGTGATCAGCACTTACAATCATCAGGCACAATAATAAGGAGCAGACAGTGAGTATTATTTTTATCCCCCACGGTGGTGGGCCCATGCCCTTATTGGCTGAGCCAAACCATCAGCCTTTAATAGACTACTTACAAGGCTTAGCGGCAGGCTTGGATAAAGAGCTCGATAAAAAGCCGCGGGCTATCCTGATGATCAGTGCACACTGGGAAGAAGCTCAGGCTAGAGTCACCAGTGCTGCGCAACCGGGTTTGCTGTTCGATTATTACGGTTTTGCAAAAGAAGCTTATGATATTCACTTCCCAATAGCGGGGGATCCTCAGCTAGCGCAGGAGATTATTCATCGTCTTAAAGAAGCGGGTATCAGTGCGGTTGAAGATGATACGCGAGGTCTTGATCACGGCACCTTTGTGCCGCTGAAGCTCGTGTACCCTGAGGCTGATATTCCGGTGGTGCAGTTAAGTCTATTAAGCAGTCTTGATGCTCAGGCTCATATTGATATAGGTAAAGCGATAGCGTCTTTGGTCGATGAGGATGTTCTGATTATCGGTTCGGGATTTACCTTTCATAATATGAAAGCTATGTCCTTAGATCCTGAAGCTAACAGAAGAAGTGACGATGAAAACAGTGTCAGCTATAAAAGCCAAGCTTTTGATAATTGGTTGCAAGAAACCATAGCTGATAAGAAGTTGAGCATGGCAGAAAAAGAACAGCGCTTGGCAGAATGGCAGCTGGCGCCTCATGCGAGGTTTTGTCAGCCAAGGGAAGAGCACTTGTTACCTCTGATGGTTTGCTTTGGTGCGGCGATGGCTAATGAAAATTTAGCTGCTGAAGTGGGCTTTGATGACTTTTTGTTGGGGGGGAAGACTTCTGGCTTTGTTTGGCAGTAGTGCAATTATATTTAATACTAATTTTAGATTACTATATCGGCTGTTATAGAATGGAAGCTCTGTACTAACTGAGCGATAGGGAAATTGAATGATTAAGAATCTATGTTACATTTTCGCTATTCTACTTTCTGCTTGTGCTAACTCGGATATGAAAAAATCAGCAAGTGTTGATGACATTTGTGGTGTAGTTGAAAGTGTAATTAATCTTGGTCAATTACAGCAGTATTATCACGTAGATACCTTTCCAGAAAGGGTGCCATTAAATATCAAAGTGCATCTTCCGGAGAGTATAAGCATGCGTGATTGCACAATCCTAGAGAAGTTTGGTCAGCCGGTTATTATAACTAGCGATAAAAAGCCACCTAAGGCCTCTGGAGCTATGGGTATGATTTTTAGAATTAATGATTTGGAGGAAGGCTCGATGTTCGTTAATTTTAGCTATATGCCAGAAGGTATTAAAGGTGAAGTGAAGTTGTTAAACATAGAATCACTATGGACCATTAAGGAATCGAAGATCATAGAGATCTAATCTACAACTTCTTATATCGTTGCTAATCCCCTCTGAGCGAGGGTAATATCTTGCTCAACACATCGTTTAACATCTCTTAAGTGCACCTTAATGCGTCTAGATAAATTCATCTGTAAAAGCACAGAACTAACCAAAGCCGAAGCAATTCAATGTATTCACGCTGGTGAGGTGATTGTTAATGGTGAAACTGTCACCGTTGAATCTACTCAAATTCATGAAAACAATACAATCACTCTCAACGACAAAATACTAAAATCAAGGCCCTTTCGATACATCGTGATGCATAAACCTGCAGGCATTGTCTGTTCTAATATCGATGGTGATTATCCCTCATTATTCAGTTTGCTTGAAAACGATTCGAGTATTGAAAGAACTTCAGAATTGCACATAGCAGGTCGGTTAGATGTAGATACCACGGGGTTGGTATTAATTACAGATGATGGCCGTTGGACTTATAATATTACCCGCCCCGATAAACAGTGTACTAAAACCTATCGAGTGGGTTTATCTTATAGTATTGCTGAGGATGCCGTTGAAGCGCTGGTGGAACGGTTTAAGCATGGCTTACAACTACAAGGTGAAAACCAGCTGACCTTACCTGCGTTATTAGAAGTGCTTCCGGCGAAAACTAGCAATATCAAAAAGGGTGAAAACCAAGAAGTTCTATTGACGATCACCGAAGGTAAGTATCATCAAGTGAAGCGTATGTTTGCTGCTGTGGGAAATCGAGTACGTACCCTACATCGAGAAAGAATTGGTGATATTCAACTCGATGTAGAGCTAGGCCAGTGGCGCTACTTAACGGCCAGTGAAGTCAGTGCTTTTGATAAATAAGTTATCTCGCTAATCAATATACTTGCATTAGTTGTTCACGTTTCTTGTCACACCCAGTGCGGTATCATGAAGGCTGCTAACATACAGTTTATCGTTAACTTCCAATGCACCTGTGGTATGGCCGTAAATACCCTTAGGATCTTGTAAGTTAAATACAACTTCTCCAGCATCATTGATCGCAATAATATGCCCATAGTGTTGCGCCTTAGGACGTAAGAACTCAGGTAAACGCTGAATGACTTTTCGCAGGCTCGGAGAATTAGACAGCATATCCAGCGGCTTGCTTCGTGGGCTTACCAGTCCAAGCCAGTAAACGCCATTATTGCCTCTGGCGATGTTATCAGGAAAGCTGGGTAGATTATCAATCACAATCTCTAACTGGCCACGGTGATCACCGTTAAGCGCTAGGCGCATGACTCGATAAGTTCCAGTTTCATTAAACAATACAAACTGCTCGTCATGACTCAGGGTTACACCGTTAGCAAAGTTAATTCCTTGGGCTAAAACCGTTGAAGTTTTTGTCTCTGGATTGTATTCAATAATGCGCCCATGACCTCCATGTTCATTTATGTCGAGTAGGCTTGCACCGTAGGTACCATATTCTTTTGCATGAAATTTGGAAGAGGCATCGGAGAAATAAATCTTACCGTTACTGGCTACATCGACATCATCAGCATAGTTAATATCAATGCCTTCTACACTTTCAACCAGCGTCGTAATGTCACCATTAGCAGAGATACTCAATAAACCTTTAAAGGCATCGGCGACTAATAAATTACCTTGTTGATCAAATTCAATGCCCAGTGGGCGGCCATCGGTATTCACCCAAGATTGAATTTGGCCTTGGTTATCTAAAAACTTAATATCACCACTAAGCAAGGCGAAATATACATTACCGTCTTTACCTAAGGCTAGGTCTTCCGGGCCAATATCTCCTTCAAGTTCAATTCGGTTGATCTGGCTAAGTTGTTGGTTCTTTTCAAAGTCACCGCTATAGCCCAAGTTTTCAGGGGCTTGCCATGCGACTGGGTCTACCTCGACAGGCCAGAATACAAGGTAGCCTGCCAATACCAGAATTATGCTTGCCGTCGATTTTTTCAGTACTTGTTTCATTAATATGTTCCTTCATTTATTGTTCTGTTCGATAAAGTAACATTTTTAATGTGTAAGAAAAGCATCATTTTAAATGGTTCAAGTGACTCACCGCATCAACCAACTGTTCGTGAAGCTCTTCATGCTTTAAGCATTGTTTATCAGCATCAAAATTATCGTAAAAACTAGGAATTGATAAACTAGCCTTCACAATACCTTTAAAACGAGGAACAGATTGAACAGCGGTTGCTAGCACAGTCGCTCCACCTCTAGCGCCTGGTGATGTCGCTAGCAGTACCATAGGCTTATCAGAAAAAACCTTAGGTTCTATACGGGAACACCAATCAAAAATATTTTTATACGCCACGGTATAAGAGCCATTATGTTCAGCAAAAGAAATAATTATGCCATCGCTATTGGCAATCTTGGCTAAGAAATCTTTAGCGAGTTGCGGATGCCCTAACTCCTCTTCTTTATCTTGGCTAAATAAAGGCAGTTCATAATCATTGAGGTCTAATACTTCAACCTTCGCTTTATCTAATAGAGTTGAAGCGTATCTGACCAGTTGCTTATTAATCGATTTTCTACTGCTGCTGGCAGCAAAAGCAATGATGTTCATGAGTTCTCCAAAGGATAATTTTAGTTTTAAGTTTAATCGTTAGAAATAATACGTTGTTTTCGGAGTGTAGTAAGAATTATCTAAGCTGGCTTATAACTAATTAAATATATTACACTTGTTCTTAATAGTTTTTTCTAATAGAACATACCTGATAGACAGTTAATTATGAATTTAGAATTCGATATAAAAAGGTCAATTATTCTTGCTGAATATATTAAATGCTGGGGGGTTCCAGACACGAGGAAGGTTTGTGACTCTATGCCCATTGAGCTTTATATCTTCCCAGGCGAAGATATGGACCAAGTTACTCGAGTCGTGACCATTGGCTTGTCGTCTTGTAAATTTTCCAATGATAAAGCCTGTAATAATGAATTATTGATGGTTTTACCTTTTGATGTGGCCGAAGATCAGTGGGACTCTGTGTGTAACTACCTATTCGATATTTCCAGTTACATCGTTAATGACTTAGGTCGCAATGTGCAATCTGAAGATATAAAAGCGGAGTCTGCTAATGCTCCTGAAGGTTGGCCTAGGGCTGTTTTGTTTGATGAGCCGCGTGGAGAGCCTAATGAATTAAACCAATTTTATATTGGCATGCAGCATATAACCTTAAGTTGGGTTGTTCCTATTTTTAGTACTGAATGTGATTTGATTAGGAGTCATGGCATTGACGCATTTGATTCCGCAATAGAGAGTGCTGAAGCGAGTTTGGTTGAGGTTAGACGGGAGTCGAGTCTATAGCTATTCTTAGAATTGTAAGCACTTTTAATCTAATTCAATTACTTAGGAAGGACGCTGGTATGCTGAAAACCGTGATCAAACATATAAAGTTCATTCGTTCTCTATTCTCCTGTTCGCTTTTTTTCTATTTCGTATTCATTCCTGCAACGACTCAAGCCATTGAATTAACACCTGAAGGGGTTAATGGCATATACCTTTTAGCCACTCCAGAACGAAGTGCTTCGGGCCAAACGCAAAAGCTTCAGGTTGAATTTGGTGATATGAATGGCCAAACCGTATTAGCAACTCGTGCGTGTCCACGTTGTCCAGGCGCAGGTTATAAACTGCTGGAAGAGCCAACGAAAGAACTAGGGCGGCCTGTGTTCTTTAACTCTATGGGAATTTATATTATTGCTTATGACGAAAACACCTTTGTTTCCGTTATGGCAGATGGTGAGCTAGGGAAAAAAGTATGGAGCCAGATTGCTTATGCAAACGTGTATAGCAAGCAAGGAACACCAACGATTACGTTAGATATGGGTAAGCAGTTTGTATTGGCAGAGTCCAAACGTTTAATGACAGGGGAAGGGGTTGCCAAATTTGAAGTGACTGGAGGAAATGGCACCTATTACGCAGCGGTGCGGCAGACGGTTGGAAGTAATCAATACGACCAGATTGATGTGACCATAGAAGATAAGAAACATATTATCTTAGAAGGTATGAATTGCAGAAATTGCACCTCGAGTACCTATGAATACCAAGCTGAATTGAGTGATGCTATTGGCAAACCAGTCTATGAAATGGGCCATATGGGGCGCTTTATAATTGCTCAAGATAAGGGGGTGCTTTGGGTGGCCAGCTCGCAGCTAGGAAAACAGCTTTGGCAAGATCATGATAATTACAATGTTTTAGGCCAAGATAAAACGTCCATGCGAAAAATCAGCCTGGATAAAGCGGCTCAAGAAAAAGTAGACAGTGCATTAAAGGCATATGCGTTAAAAGCGAAAGCGGCCGTTGATGCACGTTATGCAAGGGAAGATCTTGCCCGTACGGCTAATAATGTATTACCTGGGAAAGGTATGGAAGATGATGATCTAAACCAGAGTGCCTTGGTAGCTGCCCAAGCTTGGGCGAATAGTTATAGCTGGAAAGAACAACTCGAATATGTGTATATCACCAGCCGTGATTGGAGCATTTTACGCCATAAATTAACTGGTATTCAAACAGGCCGCCGTATACAAGGGGTGATTACCATGAAGCGTGATGATGGTTTGTGTAGTTATCAGCAAGCAATTTTCGAACAGGCTTATAACGGTACAGGCTATCAACAGACTGTTATGGCAGGTGTGGTACCGGGGCAGAATAAGCTGGATTGTTCAAAAATATAATTATGGCTTCTAAGATGTTAATAAAATTGGTCAAAGATAGATGCTTACAGCTAATCGTACTTTGTATTTTTTGTAGTACGACTTGGGCCGATAAAACCTTAAGAATTGTTACCGACCCTTGGCCTCCTTATGCTTATTTGGAAGAGGGGAAGGCTGTCGGTATTGATGTGGATACTGCTTTAGCGGTTTTAAGCAAAATGGGCTATATCGGTAGAATTGAAATGTTACCCTGGAAGCGGTGTTTAGCATTGGTTAAAAATTTGCAGGCTGACGCTATTCTATCGGCGGCGGTGACCAACGAACGAAAAGCATTTCTCTATTTTCCAGAGGAACCTGTTTCTAAAGGGGATACTGTTTTTTTCAAACGAAAAGGAGAGGATATTGATATTAGTCGTTTGGCAGATCTTGAAGGTCTTAGGGTGGGAGCTATGTTGGGGTATAAGTATTGCGAGGAGTTAGATGAATCACCTTATTTTGCTAGTGCTTCTCGTGTTGCGAATTTAGAACAAAGCTTTAATATGCTGATTAAGGAACGAATTGATTTGGTTGTTGAAGTTGATGCAGCTGGAATTTACAAAGCAAAAGAAATGAATATTTATGATGATGTTTCATTAATCAGTAGTGCGCGATATTGCACGTCAAGGAATCATTTAGCCTTTGCAATGAAGCCTGAATATGAGAAATTAGCTTCGAAGTTTAGCAAGGAGTTAATGAAATTTAAAGAAACACAAGATTATCGTAATATCTTAACTAAGTATGGACTCGATTAGATACCATAGATTGATACATCAATGTTGAGATTTTAGAAGGAGCAGTGACTTTAATTTGGCATGCACAGTTAGGATAACTGAAATAGAATTATTGTGTTAATGTTGTTTTTTCTATTAAGATTATCAGCTTTAACATACGTTCGTATGGTTAATGCCTTCAAGGAAGTACCTTATGTGGATCAATAAGATCAAGGAGAAGTCCTTTCAAATACTCTTCGGCATGTTCGTCGTCAGTTTACCTCTATTTTTTTCAACCAGCATCATTAATCAATTTATTGCCCCTACGATTATCGAAAACCTAAAGACAGAACAGTATTTAAGAGAGGACCTTAAAGAAGGTCGTTATGTTGTTACCGATCAAATTTCTTTCGCTAACAATAATGTTGTGAAGGGTGATGTGTTACAAGATTTGAATAATGGATCGTTCGCAAGAGTTACTGATTTGGCAGTTATTGCAGATAAAGTAATGGCCCTTGATATTTCAATGAAAGGCAAATTAGAAAAGTCGAATAGAAACTTGGCTGAAGCCAATAAAGAAATTAATGAACTTAATCAAGTCATTCAAGCTTTAGCCAGTAAAGAATTAAACGTGACCTTGTTTATTTCAGATATTACTAGTGATAAAGGCTACGTGGTTCTGAATCTTCACAATAAGGCAATTTCACAAATTATTGAGAACGATAAAAAATATGCACTTTATAATGCTGCAGGAGGAAGCTTAAAACTTAGAAGCCGAGTCGAGCCTACTCCTGCCGATAATTATGATAAGAATGCTGCTATTGGGCGATTACACCGCGATGACTATCATGATTTATTCTCGGGGACTAAGTCGGGTGCACGGGTAGCAAGAATCGAAATTGATTAGTATTTTATGTCTATATTAAGGGAAAAAAATGGCGATAACCGGAGAATGTTTTTGTGGCGATATTAAATATCAAATTGATGGAAAGCTTAAAGATGCTCGATCATGTCACTGCTCTCGTTGCCGCAAAGCCTTTAACTCCCAAGCATCTGCTTATGCTTTAGTGAACTCTCAAGAGTTTAGTTGGCTTTCGGGTCAGGGCCAGCTCACTTCTTATATTGGCCAACATGGCTTTGGACTTCAGTTCTGTAAGAAGTGTGGTTCAACTTTAGCAGGGGTGTTCAATGGTGATGTCCACGGAGTGACCTTAGGTTGTGTGAATGGTGATCCTGATATTGAAATAGGTAAGCACATTTATGTAGGGTCTAAAGCGAGTTGGGAGGTCATGCCAGAAGGTGTTGTGCAATTCCAACAAGGTGCAAGTGAATAAAAATGACATTAGAAAGAAAAGTAGCTAACTTTTTTAACCTCACTGATGAAAATTGGATGAAGCACTCAAATCCTATCAGTGTGTGGACGCGGTATTCGGTTTTGCCAGTGATCGTTGTTAGTTTCTGGAGTCGGACGTGGATTGATTGGTGGTGTTTGATTCCAGGTTTAATATCCATCTTGTGGATGTTTTTTAATCCTGTGCTTTTTAATAAACCGAAGTCGACTAGAAATTGGGCGTCGAAAGCAGTATTGGGTGAGCGCGTTTATTTAAACCGTGACAAGATTGCGATACCCGATAAACACTTGACTCCTTTGCACGGTATTTTAAATACAATCTCTTCTATTGGCTTGTTATTAGCTATTTGGGCGATTGTTTATTACTCCGTCTGGGGAGCCGTTTTAGGAGTCGCTCTCGCTTATATCGGTAAGAGCTGGTATCTCGATCGTATGGTTTGGCTATATGAAGATATGAAAAATGATAACCCAACTTATCAAAGTTGGGAGTACTGATTATATAAAATATGATAAAAACTAAAGATTATCGTGACGAAGTAGAGGCTCTATTGATTAAGAGTTTCTCTCCTGTGGGTTATGAGTTAACGAAAGCAGTAGAAATAGACACTATCCCTGAAAACTCTAAGTACGAGGCCCTGAACTTTTCTTTAAGCGGTAAACGTATTATTTATCGTAAAGGTAAAGTGACTCCAGATCGACCGGGGGCCTTTTTATCCGTTTGGCAGCGTCCAGTATTACAGGCTAGTAATGGTAATAAACCGATTCCGCTGAAATCTGACGAGCTGGATTATTTAATTATTCAAGTAGAAGATGAACTTGAAAGAGGGATGTTTATTTTTCCTGTGGCGACTTTGAAAGAAAAAGGCATCGTATCTTCTGCTACTAAGAAGGGTAAAACTGGCTTTCGCGTTTTCCCTCCATGGAGTCAAGACCGAGGTGGTGTTGGTATGAAAGTATTCTCTGAATCAGGTAAGAAGACACAGCGCTGGCAATTACCTTATTTTATTGGCATAGATAAAGATGGATCCATTGATATGAATGAGCTAAAGAACGTTTTCAGCGCGTGAGTCTAGTATTAAATGGGAATAGCCATACCGGTAATATTTTGATGAAAAGTGAATATTAATCCATAAGCCAGAGTACCAATAACCAACCCCAGTAAATTCCATCTCGGCGTGCTATTTGGAATGTTACTTTGTTTCTTTTTAAAACCCTGTCTCAGCATGGTTAGGGATGCATACATTGCAAACGAGCCAATCAATAAAATCGTCGCTAGATCGCCATTGGCAAATAAATGGCTGATACAAAATAGCAAGACACCTAATAACATAGGGTGACGCAGTGTGATCTTCATACTGCAGGGGATTTCTGCCCAAACCAATAGAACTAATGCGGGCCACATGGCGATGATGGGTACCCAGTGTGCCCATGGCAATGGCTGCCAGATAGGAATAAACTCCGCATTTCCTTTACCATAAATCATTAAGCCTAAGCCTAGAGCGGCTATTAATGAAAATATTCCCATATAAGGTTTTTCGCCTAAACCTTGTACCAATCTCTTTTTTAATTGAAAGATAGGCACTAGGTGTATAGCAAAAAAGATAATGATGCCGGCGATTAAAAATTCCATGTTATGGCTCCTTAGCGTTGTTAGTATTTAAAGAATTAATATTAACTATGATTTTATTCAAAACGGCTTGGGTTGATTTTAAGTCTTTTTGGCTGATGCCGGAAGTTGCTTGCTTTTCCAGTGCGGTTATTACACCGGCAATCCCCGCAAAGTCTGCGCTCGCGGCAATCTTGATGCGTTTAATTCTTAAGTCATGTGAATCCGTTATGCGTTCTATCCAGTGCTTGTTTTCTAAATTGGCAATGGAGACCGATAAGGAGGGGGCGCTGATACCTAATTTTTTTGCCAGCTCTTTTTGGCTGTAGCCTTTCTCTTCACCCATCAATAAGCCGACAATACGAAATTCCGCCAAGGTAAGGTCGTGCTGCTTAATTTCAGACTCTAAGCAAATTGACAATAAGCGCTGCACCTTACTGATGGTTGGCAATACCAGTTTGCTGAAGGCGGTTAGGTAATTGTTATGGCTGGTCATATCGATGCTCAGTTAATAATATTAGTTAGGCTAACTAACTATATAGCTGAAAGTGGCTATATGCAAGGCGATGACTTAAGTCATTTATCCTAAGTCTATTCACGGGAAAATTGCTTGGAACTTGATAAGTTAATAATTAAACTAGTTAATAACGTAAAGGATATATGGATGGAAACTTATGAATGATGCTGAGTTGGCTGATTTGTACATTAACCTAGCCATGAAATTTGAAGAAGAGAATTATGTAGAATGTGGCTTTAAGGCGGCAACAGAAGCACGACAGAAGATTGTTGCTAAGATTAAGGCAGGGACCTTATCAAGCAAAGATATCCGTTCGATTGAACCTGTATTTCAATATGGCAATTTGAACGTGCATGATTATGTAAAAGCTAAAAAACGGTTTATATTTTTTTAATGCCTATCTTGAGGAATGCTATAGAAGACTCGGCTAAGGTTGCCGGCCTTCTATACAGATGCCATTGCGTTATATCTTAGAGCCCTTCCATATCCCCATTAAGCGATAAGAAAGGTATCGCATAGCCACGAAAGACAGTATTCAATTCATCATTTATTCCCTTTTGAATAATTAAATATGGCCCGTTACTCTAAGCTTATATTGTAGTATGGCTAATATTGATTAATTAGTGATGCTTAATCGCAGCAGGTGAATGTACTTATGGCAGATTCTGAAGACGTCACACGAGCTCCTGGTCGGCCTCAGGAGTCTATTCAGGTTCGTGATGACCTGATTCATCATGCGCGTCTGTTATTTATTGCTCAGCCTTATGAAAAGGTTTCTTTGCGTATGGTCGCGAATGCGGCAGGCGTTAATATGGCAATGATTCGCTATTATTTTAATAATAAGGCGGGTCTGTTTGAGACCATGTTGCGCGATAGCTTAAGTCCTATGCATAAAGTGATAGAAGGTGCTACACCGGGTAATGGCGAGAATCTTTTATTATTGGTATTGACGAATTTTTATCAGGTCATGTCTAAACACAAAAACTTTCCCCGTTTGATTAGCCGCTGCATGCAACTGCCTAAAGATGCACCACCCCGGGTAATCGTTGAAAAAATCATGCTGGAGCACATGCCTTTAGTACAAGGAAAAATCAAAGCCGAGCTGGATAGTGATGGGGTGTTGCAACAAGGAACGAGTGCGCAATTCAGTTATTTTAGTTTATTAAACTTAATGGTCTTTCCTTTTGTGGCACCACCAGAAATGCTCAAACTTCATGGTATTACTATTGATGATGATTTTCTTAGCAATTTATTAGAACACAATATTCGACTTCTTAAGCAAGGGATAATTAACTGATGAACATATTTAGAACGAACCCTAAGTTACTGTTTATTCCTGCCTTAATGATCGGCGTTATTATTCTGATTTTAAGTATTGCACTTAAGCCCAAGTTGGCCATTACCGCAGCGGGTGATAATGCAAGAGTAGTGGATGTGATGTCGCTACAGCTGACGAACATAGCCCCACAGGTAACGGGCTTTGGCCAAGTAAGGCCGAAGCAACAGTGGAGTGCGATTGCCGAGGTGACGGGAGAGATATTGTATAAATCACCGAAACTCGCCAAAGGGGAGCATGTTTTTTCCAGTACTGAGTTACTCCGTATAGACCCGCTGAAATATGAATTGGCGCTGGCTCAGGCTGAGGCAGATCTGAATAGTAACCAGCTTCAACTGGCTAAGCTTGAACAAGAACAGAGAAATTTAGCCAAGAATCTGGAAATTGAACAGAGTCGTTTAGTCTTACAGCAGCAAGAAAATAAACGTTTAACGAAATTAACCAAGCAAGGCATGTTACCTCAGTCGGATTTAGATACTCAGCGAGTTCAGTTATTAACTCAAGAAAAGGTTGTACAAGAAGTCAGTCAGCAGTTGGCATTATTTGAGACTGAAAAATCAGTAGCGTTAGCAAAAATTAATTTATCTAAGGCCAGTGTGGCCGAAGCGAATCGTGCGATTGCAAAAACGGTGATTAAAGCGCCCCGCGATATCAAGATTGCGCAAGTGGATGTCGAGCAAAATCAAGTTGTGAATCTTAATCAGGTGATGCTCATCGGACATGCGTTGGAAGTGATGGAGGTAGAGGCTCAAATCGCCATTCACGACATGCATACTCTAGTTTCTAGTTTGCACCTGTGCAGCGATTGCACCATGTCGCCTAAGCTATTGAATAAAATTACTGCCTCTATTGAATTGAATAGCGGTGAAATGAAGCAGACTTGGCCTGCACGGGTAAGTCGTATTAGTGAAACCATTGATCTTAACCAAGCAACGGTGGGGGTTATCTTAGAGGTCGATCAAGACCCTAGTAAGATCCGACCTGGGCGCCCGCCGCTATTGAATGGCATGTTCATTAAGGCCAGTTTAATCGGCCAGCCCAGTCCGCAATTTTCGGTTCCAGAAAAAGCACTGCATACCAATCGTATCTATTTAATGGATAGTGAGAATAAGCTAAAGATCGTTCCTGTCACCGTACTTTATCGTAATCAATCCGCAACGGTTATTCAGGCGACGGAATCGGCCACAATTACAGCAGGAGATCGCTTAGTATTAAATGACTTGTTACCTGCGATTGAAGGCATGAGCTTGACTGATAATGATAAGAGCAACTCGCTATGATTGCCTTTTTTACTCGTCACCCAACCGCCGCTAACTTATTAATGATTACGCTCATAATTTTAGGCTTTAAAGGCCTGCCTGATATTAAGCGTGAAACCTTTCCCGAATTCACCCCTATGTACGTAGTGGCTTCGATTGTTTATCCCGGCGCGTCTCCACAAGAGGTGGAAGAAAGTTTGTGTGTGCGCATGGAAGATGCGGTCGATGGTTTAGCCAATATTATTGAAAAACGCTGTGAGGCTTTAGAGGGATCAGCCAAGCTAACCTTAAAGTTAGATGAAGCCGCAGATTTAGGACGTATGACGTTTGATGTGCAAACGCAGATTAATGCGATTAATGATTTTCCTGATGAAATCGAATCTCCCATTGTGCAAGAGCTTAATCGCAACGATCACGTCGTTAATATTGCGATCAGTGCGCCACTGCCCTTGCCAGAGTTAAAAGCGTATAGCGAATCGTTAAAGCGGAAATTACAACGGGATTATGATGTCGATCTGGTTGAGGTAAGTGGTTTCTCGGCCCATGAATTCCGTATTGAGTTGGATTTACAAGCCATTCGCCAAATGGGTTTAAGTGTCAGTGATATTGCTAATCAAGTGAGTCGCCAGAACATTAAACTGCCCAGTGGCACTATTGAAACGGCTGAGAAAGAATTCTTGATTCGTTTTGAAGGTCGTCATAGCAGTATCGAAACCTTAGCCAATATTGTCGTCGGCGCGAGCCCAAATGGTGCGACGATTCGGTTAGCAGATGTGGCGCTGATTACCGACCGCTTTAAACTCGATGAGCAGAAAGTTTTATTTGATGGTCAAACGTCAGCAATTATTAAGATCAGCAAAAACAAGCAAGAAGATGCGCTTAGGGTTAAAGAGAAGGTTCAACAATTTGTTGATGACGAGCGTCAACAGGCACCGTTAGGCGTGAAGTTATCACTGACTAATGATATGTCATCGGTATTATTTGATCGTCTTAAGATGATGTTGAGTAATGGTTGGCAGGGGATCTTATTAGTCTTTTTAACCTTATGGTTATTCTTTAATATCCGCTATTCATTTTGGGTAGCAGCCGGTTTACCCGTTGCTTTTTTGGGCGGCTTATTTTTAATGGCGAGCATTGGATTGTCGATCAACATGCTGTCGTTGGTCGGGTTGTTAATGGCCATTGGTATTATTATGGATGATGCCATTGTGATTGCCGAATCCATTGCGTCTCATATTGATCGTGGACAAACAATTAACGACGCTGTGATTAATGGTGTGAATAAGGTATTGCCTGGGGTCGTTTCATCTTTTTTAACCACTGTCTGTGTGTTTGGCGGCCTGCTATTTCTTGATGGTGAAATGGGTGCAGTTTTAAAAGCCGTCCCTCAGGTGCTATTACTGGTATTGAGTATCAGTTTGATTGAAGCATTTTTAATTCTGCCTAATCACTTAAGTCATGCACTGCATAAAGAAGAGGAGAAAAAGAATGCAGGAGAGGTGAAACCTGAATATCAAATTAAGCGCGCATTTATCGAGAAATTTGAGCGTTTTAGAAATAACACCTTGCCCAAAGCCGTTAAATTTTGTGTGCATTATCGTTATGGTTTTATGGGGGCGTTATTGGCTTTGATGCTGATCTCAATTGCTTTAATCGCATCCTCTCTCGTGAGATTCACTCCGTTTCCTGAGCTGGATGGTGATATTGCCGAAGCACGCATCATACTCGCGCCGGGCTCTACCTTGATGCAAACCGAAAAGGTCATGGATGTTTTGGTGGCAGCCGCAGAGAAAGTAGGAACGCAATTTAGCGAAGAGCTTGAAGATGGACAGCCGTTAATTCAACACATTACCCGTCAATATGGCACTAACGCCGATGCTAATGAAGCGGGCCCACACTTGGCTACGGTACGTTTGGATATATTAGGGGCTGAGCAAAGGCAATCACTTATTGGTGATTTGATTGTTGCCTGGGAGAAGGAGGTGGGCACATTAGCTGAGCCAATATCTTTAGTTTTCAAAGAGCCTACCCTTGGGCCAGGTGGCCGTGATGTTGAGTTAAGAGTTAAGCACCCTGATCTAGTATCGTTAAAAGCGTTATCGGTTGAAATTCAACAATATCTAAAACAGTTTGATGGTATATCGGGAGTGATGGACGATATGCGTATGGGGAAGGAGGAGATTCTAGTCTCTGTGCGCCCAGGGGCCGAGAGTCATGGTATAAACGCCCAGATGATCGCTAGCCAATTACGCGCCGCATTTTTTGGTCAACGCGCTGATCAAATTCAAGTGGGGGTAGAAAATATTAATGTTGAAGTGCGCTTGAATAAAACTCAAGCGGGTGACTTAGGTCAGCTAGCTAACTTCCCAATTATTACCGCTGATGGCAGCCAAATTCCTCTTGCGAGTTTGGCCAAGTTTGAATTTAGTCGTAGTTATGTTCGTATTAATCGTATCGATGGTTTGCGCAGTTTAAGTATTTATGGCGATACCGATAATAGTAAAATTTCGTCATTCGAAATCGTAAATGATTTTAAATTAAACCTAATGCCTACCTTGTTAAAAAATTATCCAGAGTTGCGTTTTGATTTTGAAGGCCAAGCGAAAGATGCTGCCAAGACCGGTAAGTCCATGGGGCAGGGATTTTTAATCGGACTGTTTGGCGTGTTTGTGATTTTAAGCTTTCAGTTTAAGAGTTACCTAGAACCGATTATGGTGATGCTGGCGATTCCGTTAGCCTTTATTGGCGTGGTATGGGGGCACTTTTTATTGGGCCATTCGTTGAGCATGCCGAGTATGATGGGGTTTGTTTCACTCGCCGGCATTGTCGTCAATGATTCGATCTTATTAGTGCAATACATTCGTCATCATATTGATGAAGGGGATGAAATCCATCAGGCCGTTGTGCT
>ENA-ORXI01001127-ORXI01001127.1-sediment-metagenome-genome-assembly--contig:-NODE-1127-length-21278-cov-2.389416_pt1 | contig 21278 bp, 19 predicted proteins | sample MGYA00237861_ERZ511468 | MGnify/ENA primary metagenome ERZ511468 (study PRJEB26299, sample SAMN06266213) | sediment metagenome | isolation source: Hudson Canyon methane seep mesocosm | place...
CTAGAGAACCTGTTAGCGAGGGCACGGGTGTCAACCCCTGAGGCTCCAACGAACTTGAAAATTCGACCCAACGTGCTTTCGGTAGAGGGAGAAGACCATCGTCGACTCCGTCGCTTGGTTAATAGCTCCTTCACCTCGGGAGGGGCTGATCGCCTGAGACCCTTCATGAGGCAACACGCAAACGATCTTGTGGAACGCCTTTGCTCCGATGGAGGAGGGGATCTGATCGCAGATCTCTGCCGCCCGTATCCGATTCCAATTATCTGTCGTTTGCTTGGGGCTAATGACCGAGACTGGCAGCTCTTTGATCACTGGGCTGACACCATCTTTTCGGCTCTCGACGCAGACACTGAAGCTGTCATCGCGCGCTTGGGAGACGTGACAGTCGCCCAGCAAGAACTAGACGGCTATATCAACCGTCTAATCGACGAGCAGTCTGGTTCGTCACGAGAAGGCCTGATCGGTGAACTGATAAGAGACCACGAGCAGGCTGACCGCCTCGACCGAGACGAACTTGTCGCGATGGTCGAGGCAATACTCCTAGCTGGGACAGATACGACGCGCAATCAGTTGGGTGCGACACTGGCCGTCTTGGGTGATCACCCTGAGCAGTACGCCGCTCTTCGCCGCGACCGAGCACTCATACCAGCGGCCATCGAAGAATCCCTTCGCTATATCGGAGTCGTCCGATCCACGGCAAGAATTGCTTCTCGTGATCTAGTTGTCGACGGCGTCTTGTTCCCTGCCGGCACCACTGTGCTAGTCGGCCTGCACGCTGCTGGGCTTAGCGAAGCAAAAGACAGCGACGGCTATCGCTTCGAGATTGAGCGGAGTCAAAGCTGCCCACACTTGGCGTTCGGTAGTGGGGCCCATCACTGTCTCGGAGCTTTTTTGGCCCGAGCCGAACTTCAAGAAGCACTAACAGCCTTTGTTGAAAAGGTTCCTGCTTTCCGACTGGTCGGTCCCGTCTCCTGGAAGCCTCTTTCCATGGGCATCTGGGGTCCGTCACACATCGAGATCCAGATCCAGGATGATCCTGTTCAGGAACCCTCTCCGGGCCAACACCTAGGGGGGACAGTGGAGAGAATTTCTGACGAGACCTCGGTTACAAATGCTTCTTCTTTTGCACAAGATCTCTGGATACGCGAGGCATTGGGCAAACGAAGCTTGCTACAAGCGTCCATTCCAAAGTTGGTAAGGAAACCCACCCTTCCACCTTTACCACGGCTGGTCCTCACGCTCTGGCGTTTCGGTTCAGCATTTCTGGCATGGAAAGTCCTCGATCAGGGAAAACCAGAGATCGAGCGGAAGCCAGCCTTGTACACCCGGATACGTAGGGCTGCAGAAAGACAGGGACCGACCTATGTCAAGTTGGCACAACTGATATCAGCGGCAGAAGGAGTATTCCCGGACGCCCTCGTAGACGAATGCCGGAGATGCCGGGATCGTGTCGAGCCAGAATCTTGGCGCTCTATCAAGAAGGTCCTCACTCGTGAGTTAGGTCCGACTTGGGCGACTTTCGCTTCGATCTCTGAGCGCCCATTGGCGTCAGCGTCAATCGCTCAAGTCCATGACGCAGAACTACTCGATGGATCTCCGGTGGTGGTCAAGATTCAACGTCCAAGGATCCGCCAAAAAGTCACAGCAGATCTGCGGGTAATGGCGTGGGTAGCCCCACGCCTAGTCGGAAAAATTCCAATCGCCGCGCTATCAAATCCCCCAGCCCTCGTTGAGTTGTTCGGAGAGACCATCTGCGAGGAGCTGGACTTCAAGCTCGAGGTGGCCAATCTGTTCGAAGTCAATAGGGCTCTTCAAGCCAACCCCCGACATAGTTGGGAGGTGCCGAGTCCGGTTCTAGACCTGGTGACCGAAAGAGTCATCGTTATGAGCCGTGTCGACGGCATACCGCTTGGTGAAGTAGGACATCTTCCTGCTGATTCGGAACGGGTTTCCAATGTTTTCCGTCAGATGGTTGAAGGCCTTTTGGAGGGAGCAGTCATACACGGTGTCTTCCACGGAGACTTCCATGCTGGAAATGTGTTTCTTGGAGAATCGGGAAGTATCAGCCTTGTCGATTTTGGAATTACTGGTCGACTCGATGGCCAACGAAGGGTTGCTTTTCTTCGTTATGTAGTGGGCATGATGACTGGAGATCTAGAAGGGCAGATTGTGGGTGTACGCGACCTTGGAGCCTTCCCACCAGAGACCGATGTCGCTTCCCTGATTAGAGATCTCCAATTGGATCGCATTGACTTCGATCCACTCGAGCTCTCCGAGGAAGAGTTTGTCGAACAGTTCAGAGTCCTGCTTAGAGACCTTCTAGCAACGGGTGCCCGGATCCCCAAGGAACTAATGCTATTTGTAAAGAATTTTGCTTATCTCTCATCTGTGGTTCAGAGACTTGATCCTGACATGGACCTTCTTGGTAGTTTCTCCGACATCGCAGGGGATTTTCTTGCTCGTAATGGGGTGAGGGTGGCTACCGATATCGGGTTCTCCGTTGGTCCGGATGATGCATCCGACATTTCGTTGAGAAGGGCTGTTGGACTGAGGGATGGCGCTTCGACTCTTACCTGGCGTCAACTGGGTGAGCGACGGGCCTCCATGGTGGATCGCGTTAGGCCTCTGGCAGGAGTGGTCCGCGCGGGTTCTGGTCTCTAGGAGCTACATAGATGGACTCCAATGAAATAGGCCTTAACGAGGCAGCAGAGAAGCTAGGCGTCCATTACATGACGGCGTATCGCTACGTTCGCACCGGTCTCCTACCCGCAACAAAGCGTGGTGGCACATGGCGTGTTGCCATAGATGACCTTGAAAAGTTTGTTGGCAGACCTTCCACCCAGGCGGGACGAGGACATCGTCGGCTGGATCGGTATGTCGAACCCTTCATCAGTGCCCTAACTAGGGGAGATGAGAGGGGAGCTTGGACGATCATCAAGTCGCTTCGTGGTGCCGGCTGTGAAGTTGAAGAACTTTGCTTGGATCTTCTCGTTCCTGCACTGTCCAAGATTGGTTCGGGATGGGTTTCGGGAACGTTTTCTGTTACTGATGAGCATCGAGCATCGGTTGTCGTCCCTAGCCTGCTAGGCCGCTTTCGAGCGTTGCCTCTTCCGCCAGGACAAAAGCGAGGGCTGGTTGTAGTTGGGTGCCCTCCCGCTGAAGAGCACGCGATTCCAACCTCGCTCTTCTCGTTGCTACTCCTCGGTAGACGGTTTGGTGTCGACAATCTTGGCAATAACACCCCAGCACATGTCTTCACCGAATCTGTCCAAACTGCTGACAAGTTGATAGCAGTTGTATTTGCAGTCGCGTCTACCGAGGGAGCCGCAAATCTCCAAGAGTGTGTCGATGCAGTTAGGTCAGTCCGACTGGACATACCGATCTTCGCAGGTGGAGCTGCGGTTATCGATGCCACTCCTACTGAGTTGGGGATAGATGGCGTTCTCAAGAGCTTCAAAGAAGGCCTAGACCTCCTTGCCGAATTGGTTGACCCGTGAATCCCATCGACAGAATTCAGGACGTAGGCAGCGTGAAAGAAACCGCTCCAGGAACGACTCGTCTAGTAGCTGTGACTGGTGCGACTGGTTATGTGGGAGGACGGTTAGTTCCTCGGCTACTTCAGTCAGGTCTGGCTGTCCGGTGTGTGGTACGCCACGCGGAAAAATTGGAAAATCGACCTTGGCGAAATGAGGTAGAGGTCGTTGAAGCAGACCTATCTGTTCCTGATCAGGTTTTGAATGCTCTCAACGGGGCACAGGCCGCCTATTACCTAGTTCACTCAATGAACTCCTCTGGGGACTTTGAAGAGCTTGAGCTTCGGATGGCTGAGATATTTGCAGAATCAGCTGCTGCAGCAGACCTAGACCAGATTGTCTACCTCGGTGGACTCGGCCACGACTCAGAACGACACTCAGCCCATCTGGCTAGTCGTCACCGAGTCGGCAGTGCTCTAGCCGAAGGAGGAACGCCGGTAACCGAACTCCGTGCCGCAGTCATTATCGGCTCAGGAAGTGCCTCCTTCGAGATGCTTAGATCCCTAGTCGAAGTTCTGCCAGTAATGATCGTCCCGAGGTGGGTCACCAAGACCCGCTGTCAACCAATCGCCATCGAAGATGTGCTCGAGTACTTGGTTGGTGTCCTCGGTAGTGAACCGGCACTCGATCAAGTCTTCGAGATCGGAGGTCCGGAAATCCTGAGCTACCGCCAGATGATGGACGGATACGCAGATGTCGCTGGCCTCCGTCGGAGAATCATTCTCCCAGTGCCGGTACTCACACCACGTTTGTCCTCTCACTGGGTCAACTTGGTGAGTCCGCTCCCGATCCAGTTAGCCCGATCCTTAATCGACTCGCTGACCAGCGACGTCGTGGTTGGCGACCGGTCCATCGAACGAATCGGGCACCGTCCCTACTATCGACTCACACAAGCAATCGAAAGGTCTGTAAGCAGAGTCAGGGACCTCGAATTGCCTACACGTTGGACAGACGCCTCAGGAGAACTCAAGTCTGCTGCTGGCGCGGCGCTTCCCAAACCAGGCGACCCCTCATGGTCTGGTGGTCTTGTCCTTGAGGACATTCGACGTCAGACAACCTCGGCCAGCCGTGAAGACTTGATGACCGTTATCCGCTCAGTTGGCGGGGACAACGGATGGTTCGCCTTTAATCGCCTCTGGGCGGTTCGCGGCTTCATCGACAAAATCATCGGCGGCGTTGGTTTGAGGCGGGGACGACGCCACCCGACAGAACTCCGTCCCGGTGACACCGTCGACTTCTTCTCCGTTGTCGCGATAGACGACAGTTCAATTCGTCTTCGCGCAGAGATGCGTCTTCCTGGCCATGCTTGGCTTGAATGGGAAGTCGAGTCGGGTGCAGCCCAAACCGTGGTATCACAACGAGCCCTATTTGTGCCTAGAGGTCTACTCGGACGCATCTACTGGTACGCCCTATTGCCTGCACATATCCCAATCTTCGGGAAGATGCTTTCTGGCATCGTGGCCGCCGCTGAAGGTCGCCAGAATCAGCAGAAAGTTGCACCGTGAAAGCCTCTACTTCGATCATCGGCATCGTTGTCGCAATGGCTCTCAGCCTCGTCATTGTTCTCGCCGGCAGCCACCAGGGGATCGAACGGGCGGGACTTCCGTTATTTGCCTGGATTGCCGTAATCATCTTCGCGATCCAATGGGTGGTCTTCATACCCTCCTGGTTCGCTCACTCAGAGCACTTCTTCGACCTAACTGGATCGGTCACATACCTCGTTGTTGTAGTTGCTTGTCTGTCATCACTTGATTCCATTGAGCCCCGATCATTGTTGATCGGGGCAATGGTCTCCATCTGGGCCCTCCGTCTTGGGTGGTTCCTGTCAACGCGAGTGCGTGCAGTCGGTTCTGATTCACGCTTCGACGTTATGAAGCATCGATTCGCGTGGTTCCTCATGACCTGGACTCTGCAGGGGCTCTGGATCCTCGTCACCTCTGGAGCAGCAGTAGCCGCTATGTCACAGCCTGGCCAAGCTTCGATTGGGCCCACGGTGCTCCTCGGCGCAACTCTTTGGGCTACCGGTTTCGCCATCGAGGTTGCAGCTGACTCGCAGAAGCGAAGATTCCGGTCGAAAGTCGAAAACCATGACTGCTTTATAACCACAGGGCTCTGGGCTTATTCACGCCACCCCAACTACTTCGGCGAAATCGTTCTCTGGGTGGGAGTCGCTGTAGCTGCGATTCCGGCACTTTCAAGATGGGGATACGCGACCCTGGTCTCTCCTTTCTTCGTCTGGGCACTCCTGACCCGCATTAGTGGGATTCCACTACTCGAGACAGCAGCCGACCGTCGCTGGAGCGGTCAGGAGGATTACGAGACCTATAAGGCGCACACTCCAACTTTGGTATTCAGACCGGGAAGGTTTCATCGGGTCGGCTAGCTGAGTTCATTCCGACCCAGGAATCGAACAGTTCCCACCTCTCGTCCAACCATCCGATCAGTTCCTCAGGTGCATCGCAGGAGGGGGCGTCTTGGCGGCGCACAAGATCGGCACGGAACCTGAGTGGTGACGGGAATGGAACATTGCGCCAAAGATCGCCAAGGCCTCGAAAGTCTGAGACCCCGACATGGTTCAAGAAAATAAAGTCGGAGGTCGGGGAGTTCTGGAGAACAGCCAAAACGCCAGCCGTTCGAATCGGCAGAACATGCTGCAGTCGCTGGACCGACTCTCTCCTATCTGGAGAGGTTCGGCTCACGGCATCGATAGCCCGGCCCAGCTTCTCTTTAGAAAACCGCGTTCCCTCAGGAAAAATCACCAGAACCTCATCTGACTCCATTCCAGCGGCGAGCCGACCGAGGTTCGCCACCTCGTCGCGGTTGTCTGCTGTGTCTCGATCTACGAAGTAGTTGGGAATTCGATGACCTACCACATCCAGACACGGGTCCCAAAGCAACTGCTTTTTAAGGATAAAACGCGGCCTGAGACCTGACTCAGCAAGAAGCGCAGCTACAAGGAGCGCGTCGCCCTGACTCCCGTGTCGAGCTAGGACAACAAGTGGGCCGTTCTTACCCAGACCCGCAGCATCATCGAAATCGTGTTCCAGCCCAAGCAAGAACCGTGCCCCTCGCACAAGGTTTGAAGCCCACCAACGCTGAAGACGGCTGTGAGCCCGGAACGACGCACTTCCCTTCAGCCGCCCCCCAGGGGCGTATCGCAGCCACAAAGCTGCTCCGATGAAGACACCGGCCGACTCAAGGCCCGCCCACCAGACGGCGTAGAGAATGAGTCTTGTTGTCGGCCATTTTCGCTGCAGAGCAACATCAACCAGGCCTCCGATGAGAAGCGCCGGCAATGCAAGAATCACGAAAATAACGAACCCAAGCAGTACCCCCGGAATGGTGACGATCCGGCGACGAAGCCGTTTTCCTGTCCCAGAGTCCTGCGACGACCAAATCCGGGCATCCGACGCCGCGTGGCATGCCGAGACCGGTTCAGTCGGCATAACCCAGTGCTGCGCTAGCCAGAATCTTGTGAGCAACGATCAAAATAGTTCTTCTCTCGTCGCCTCGATCCTTGGGCGGCCGGTAGCGGACCGCGTAGGCGGAGATTGCTTCTTCGCATACCTCTAGATCATCGGTGACCTCAGCGACTCCTTCAATTGTCAGCCACCGGCCTCTGTCAACCTGGCAGATTGAGGCTTGCAGAGGTCCGGCGTTGAGCATCCGGACCTTCGCGCTGCCGGACCAGGTGATAACGCGAGCCGCTCTTTGGCCTTGGAACCATGTGAAACCGACCGGGGTGGTGTGTGGCCGACCATTTGGACGCACGAGCGTCAGAGTCGCAAGATGCCGCTCAGCCACGAAGGCATTGAAAAGCGGTCCGGGATCCGAAGGAGGAAGTACAGCCATCTCTATTACCTCATTGCGCTCGTAAGGACCGGAAGCGGGAGACCGCCTCAGGATGATCAACGATCTGATCGGGGTAGCCATGCCTCGCTCTAGTCGTGTGAGACGGGCAGTGGATCTCGGGGGCGGCGACCCCGGCCAACTCAGGAACCCAAGTACGGATGTAATCACCCTTTGGATCGAAGCGTTCCGACTGTCGCGTCGGGTTAAGGACGCGGTGGGGATTGGAGTCGGTTCCGGTTCCTGCGACCCACTGCCAGTTCAACTGGTTGCTGGCCACGTCGCCGTCGACCAGATGCTCCATGAAGTGGCGTGCCCCTATACGCCAGTCAAGGTAAAGGTCCTTGACGAGGAACGATGCAGTGACCATGCGGGCACGATTGTGCATAAAACCCTCTCCCGCCAACTGCCGCATGCCGGCATCGACCAGCGGAAACCCCGTCTGGCCGTTCTGCCAGGCTCGGAGGGCATCCGGGTCATCAGCCCACATGTCGCCACGATCCCGGTAGGAAGCGGCCGACGCGTCCGGGCGAGCGGCCAGAACCTGGAGGAAGAAGTCTCGCCAACAGAGCTGTCGCACGAAGGAGCCACCCGCTGGATGCTCAGAGGCGGCCAAGGCCACCTCAAGGGGCGACAGGCACCCAAGATGAAGATAAGCGGAGAGGAGCGAGGTCCGCTCGTAGGCAGGAGTATCCCGGCCGTCGTCGTAGCCGTCGACTGGTCCGTCCAGCCAAGCGGACAGTCGCCGACGGCCGGCCGTTTCACCACCGACAATCCCCGATTCGTTGGTCGACGGGGGTAGGACGTCAAGGAGGTTGTGGCCGCTCTGAAGATCAGGACCTGCCAGCTGCTTTGGTACGGGCTGGATCGGACGCCAGTCCGCTGTACTCCATCGGCGGTAGTACGGAGTGAAGACCTTGTATTCGCCACCTCCGGTTGGCTCGAGGACAGCAGGGGGGACCACAGCGACACCGGGGTGTCGACAAACCTCTGACTTGGTGCCGATCGCCATGTCCTCGAGTTGTCGGAAGCGGTCAACAGCAAATGCGCTGTGGTCGTCGGCGAGGTGGACTTCTCGGGCGCCGACAGCGGCGGCTGTGTCGATCACCTCAGCCGCCCAGTTGCCGCGGCGGATCACTAGGCCACCCCCCCGGGATCGCAGCGAGTGGTCGAGGTCGCGGAGTGCCTCACCTAGAAAGCGCAGGCGCCTGATGGGAGGCCGTGGCCCGCCTAGGAGGCGGTCGTCTAGGACGAAGAGGGAGACGGTGGGTCGACCACTGGCCCCGGCTGCAACGAGGGCCGGATTGTCGTGAACACGGAGGTCCCGGGTGAAGACCACTATCGCTGGTGCCTCACCGCAAGATTCAAAGTGAGGGGTCGAAGGATCCATGGATGTGTCCGTCATCGTCGGTGTGGCGCCGCAAGGTTCAAAGTGGGGAGTCGATGGATCCATAAAACCGCTTGTCCAGTCGGGCACTGGGTTCGGTCAGATGCCGTGACAATGCGCCCTTGCGCCTTCGCCATACAAATTGTCCTGCTCTGCTTCGGACGTCAGCCCATGGTCGTGCAGCGCAACGGCTCAACCACGGCGATCAGCCTGACCTGCCCGAGCGGGATGTCCTCACGGGGGAACTCGTCCTCGCCGTTGTACTTCAGGCACTGTCCGTCGAGAAACGCCAAGTTGGCGTCGCTTTCCCATCTCACGACCCGACCGCGGATCTCGAGGTAGCGCCCGTTGTCCGCCGGGTCAGTGGCCGAAAGGGAAATCCGGTCGTCGATGCAGAGGTTGCGCCACTTCTGGCGGCCCTCGGCATGGGGGAAGCGGACGTGGGTGCCGTCGAAGTCGGCCCACACTGGAGAGGAGTGCGGTTCTCCGCCTGGGCCGATCGTGGCCACGTGCCAGACAGCAGGCAGGTCGAACAGGTACCGGTGGCTCTCTGGAATGATGCTCATGGGCGGCGACGTTATCCGCGGGTGGGGTGCCAGATGAGGTGGGAGCCGAGGAGGTGACCGACCGGGGTCATGGCGGCGAACGCCACGAGGAACGCCGCGAGCGGTCCGAGGTGAAGCCAGTTGAAGAGGACGTTGATGACCATGAGGCGGCCGAATAGCGGGATGCCGAGTGCTAACTGCACGCTGGGGATTCGACGGATGCGGTCGGGGGAGGTGAGGGCAGCCCAACCGGAAACGATCCAGAGGTCGAGTAGCCGCACCGTGTACAGGATGGAGACTTCGACGGGGCAAGAGCCAACGATGCCACAACATGGCCCAAGGGTTTCAATCCGGAAGCTGCCGGAGTGATCTTCGAGCGAGCAACGATGGTCGTTGCTGAAAGCGCGGTTACCTAGTCTGCCCCTGACAACACAGGAGAGGTTCCGTTATGGGTATACGCCCCCCAGCGAAGGCAGTACCTTGCGAGATCCATCTGATCGTCCGCCTTTCGTGAGCCTGATATTTAGACCCCACCGTCGGGACGGGTTGGTGCTGGCCGCTGCATGTGGCCTCATCGGACTCCCGTACGGGGTGCTGGCGGACAGCGCCGGACTGACCATGGCCCAGGCAGTGGCCCTGTCAGTGTTCACCTTCGCCGGGTCATCTCAGTTTGCCTACGTATCGGTAATCAGCGGGGGCGGTAACCCGGCTGCAGCGGTGGGCGGAGCCCTGCTACTTGCGGCTCGTAACGCCCTCTACGGACCGGTGGTTAGCCCGGTGCTGAGAGGAGGAGCGTTCCGGCGGGCGGTGGCAGCCCAGTTCCTGACCGACGAGACCACTGCCATGGCCAGTGCTCAGGATGACCCCACTGATGCCCGCGACGCTTTCTGGTTCACCGGTTTGGCCATCATGTCCCTATGGGTGGCGGGCACAGTGGCCGGGGTCCGCCTTGGGGGGATTCTCGACGATCCGGGTGCTTGGGGCCTTGACGCTGCCTTTCCTGCGGCCTTCGTGGCCCTGCTTGCGCCCCATGTTGCGACGCGGGCTGGCCTAGTGACCGCTCTGATCGGGGCGGCCATCGCTCTGGTGGCAGTACCCACCACCCCGGCGGGGGCGCCGATCCTCTTAGCCGCGCTGGCCGTGGGACCCGGGATGGCTGTGGCCGCACGGAGGAGGTCGCCGTGAGTTGGACGGCACTGATTGTTCTCTCCGCAGGCGCCTACACCTGCAAGTTGGCAGGAGTGGTGGCAGGGGAGCGTTTCGCCGACCGACTGGCTCCGGTCACAGCGCTGTTGCCGGCGGCCCTGTTCTCGGCCCTGGTGCTCACCATGGCGGTGGCCGACGGCCCGTCCCTGGCGGTTGACGCCCGGCTGATCGGGGTGGCGGCGGGGGTGCTGGCCGTGGCCCGGCGGGCCCCCATGGTGGTGGCGATCATGATTGCCATGGCAGTCACTGCCCTCGTCAGGCTGGTGGCATGAGGCAGGACACCGCCTAGCGGCAACTCACAGGTTTGGCACTCGCGCCGTTCTGCTATCTGTGTTCCGCCCCTCCCAGTGCGGGTCATAGCAACCTGAGAACTCTTCAAGGATTACTGGTGCCTCCCCGTGATAGCGCGATTAGACCGCCACTTCGGCGGGGTTGGACAAGCCGTTCTGTGTCCTCTGTCAGGAACGGACGCCTCGCCAGGTGAGTCGTGAACCGAGCAGGTGGCTGGTAGGCGTGACCGCTGCCAGGGCCACCAGGAAGGCCGCCATCGGGCCCAGGCCGAACCAGTTCACCAGGGCGTTGATGACCAGCAGGCGCAGGAACAGCAGCACGCCGAGCGCCAACTGAACACCTGCGAGGCGTCTGAACCTGTCCAGCGAGCTGCGGGACGCACGGCCGGCGAACGTCCAGAGGTCGTGGAGCGCGATGGTAAGGAGGATTCCGACCTCGCCGGCGATGGCTGCCGATCGGGTCAGATTCCAGCCCTGCACGTCGAAGATCCACAGGAATGCCAGGGCGTCGGCCAGCAGCGCCAGAGCGGTCACCGCCAGGTAGCGGACCAGTGCCCGGCTCCGCAGCGGGTGCAGTCGGAGCCTCATCAGGTGGCGGAGGTAGCCGACGTAGTGGCCGGCGGAGACCTTCGACTCACCCCGCTCGCGCTCCAGGAACACGTACGGACGTTCGGCCACCCGACGGATGTCGCCGCGAGCCAGGACCTCCAGGAGGATCTTGTAGCCGACCGGGTCCAGGTCGGTGCCTGCGATCACGTCGCGTCGGACTAGGAAGTAGCCGCTCATCGGATCGGTCACACGGCCGACCGTTCCCGGCAGGAGCAGTAGGCCGAGGGCCTGTGCGCCACGCGACAGCAGGCGCCGGAGGGCCGACCAGTTCGAGATGCCTCCCCCGGGAACATGTCGGCTGGCGACCGCCACATCGGTCCGATCGGCCATGGCGTCCAACAGGTCGGCCACCACGACTGGCGGGTGCTGTCCGTCACCGTCGATCACACCCAGAATGGCGCCGCGGGCATGTGCCCAGCCGCAGGTCACCGCCGTGGCCAGGCCGGAGGCCCCGGTACGTCGGATTACGCGCAATCCGGGGAGTTCTGAGACGAGCCTGCCGGCGACCTCCCATGTGCGGTCGGGGCTGTCGTCGTCCACGACGAGGATCTCGAATCTAACGTTGCGCTCGGTCAGCACGCCGTGGAGGGAGCGCAACAGCGGCTTGATGTTGGCGGCCTCGTCGTAGGTGGGGACGACGAGGCTGAGGACGACAGCCGGGTCGTGCTCAGCCGATACCGCAGTGGGGTGGTCGCCGACCTCGACGACCGCGTCGCCGGTCACGGTCGCTCCTGCCGGTGTCCGTCGGGGTCAGGGTCAACGTATCGGATCGTGGAGGGCGCAGAGCGTGGTCGTAGGTCCGGACAGGAGTCCATCAGGCGTCAGGCAACGGGTCGTCATGCTGCCAGACTGCCGGTGGGCCGGTAGCTCAGTGGTTAGAGCAGGCGACTCATAATCGCTCGGTCGGGAGTTCAATTCTCCCCCGGCCCACCAGAACGCGTTGAGGGAGGGCTGGTTAGGGCCCCACCACGGTCGATCCTGCGGTTGGCGTGCGTGCGTCAGGGCGGGGAGGATCATGTCGTGCCCAGACCGGTGTTCGTCCATGAGACCGTCGACATCGTCGGCCAGGGCCAGTACGCCTACATGGAGCATGTGCAACGGGAGCCGACCAACCGGATGCCCGGCATGACCACCCTCCAAGGCACGTTCTTCGTCCTGGGTTTCGGGGGTGGACGCTGGCCACAGGTGGTCAACATCTGGGACTGCGGCGAGGACGGCTGGGAAGGCTGGCGACGGAACCTGGACCGTCTTAACCTGAAGCGCCGTAGCGCCTTCTACGGCGACTGGTGGGATCAGGCCTCCCAGTGGCGGGCCGGTGGCTACGACCGGGTCTGCGCCGGGGTTCCCGGGTCTCCGACCACGGCCGAGATAGCCGAGCGGGGCATCCGTGGGTCGCTGTTCGTTAACGAGGTACTCACGGTCCGACCCGGCACCCAGATGGAGTTCCTGGCCGAGGTGGTTGAACGCCGCGTACCGGTGTTCGCCGACCACGGCGTGGTCGCCACGGGGCTCTGGGAGGTGACCACCAATGCCACCGAGGTGGTCATGGTCTGGGCTACGACCGTCGACGCCTGGGTGTCGATGCAGCGCAGCCTGGACTCCGCCCGGGGCCTTGACGACGGGGAGCCCGACGAGCGCCTGCTCGGGTGCCGGGACCTGGTGGCGGAGTACATGACCGCAGGTGACACGCAGTTGATGACCCCGCTTCCCGGCACGGTCTACGGCCCGTCGGACTGGGAGGACGCCGACCTTGACGACTGGCTGGAGGCAGAAGCCCCCCAGGGGTGAGGTCAGCAGGGTGACGCCGACCCCCTGACTGATTGCGCGAGGCTGGGCGTCGACCGACGGGAGGTCTCGTGGAGTTCGTTCTGCTGGTGGGTCTGGTGTTCGGCATCATTGTCTACCGCAGGCGGGCTGAAGGCAGGCGGGTGGATGTCGGCCTGATGGCTCGGCGCTTGTTCGAGTTCGGATTCCTCTTCGGCCTCGTTTCCGCCACGGCCGTCGGTGCAACCGGTGTCCTGGCGGTCCTGTTCGACGCCTTGTCGGATGGTCGGGGTGGAGGATCCGAGGAATTGGCCATGTGGCTGAGCCTCGTGATCGTGGCTGGAGCGGCGTTGCTGGGAATGGCCCTCTGGTTGCGGCGCCGGTTCCGGTCCTCGGATGCCGAGGCGGAGTCCGGCGGATGGTCGTTCTACCTCTCGGCCGTGGACCTCGTCTCGTCCGGAGTGCTCGTCGGCTCCGCGATCCAGGTCATCGGCTGGCTGATCGACGGCTGGTCGTTCAACTCGGGGGCACAGGCGGCGCTACCGGTCTGGTTCGTCGTCTCGGTGGTGCACTGGCGGCTGCCGGGAACGCGGCGCCCCATCCACCTCCTGTTCGCCTCGGGAGCGGCGCTGATCGGAATGGCGATCAGCACGGCGGTGATCGTTGAACACCTTCTCCGCTGGACCTACGAAGGCGTGATGCCCGATCCGCTGACGCTCGGGTACAGGTACATGGGGGACACCTCGTGGGCCAACAGCTGGGACGGGCTGCGCGGCTCGATCGGGCCGCTGGTGGCCTTCGGCATCGCCTGGTGGTGGTTCTGGTGGCGCAACGCACGCAGGTCCGATCGGAGCCCTGAGCGCGACGCCTACGTCCTCGTGGTCGGTGTACTGGGCGGGCTGGCGGCCACGGTGGTCGCTGCCGCCGGGTCCCTCTACACGGTGCTGTCGTGGGTGATTCTCGAGTCGGCCCGGGAGGGCTCGGCTGTGGAGCACTTCGACGTCCTGTCGATCTTCGCCACGCTGCTGGTGATCGGACTGGCCCTGTGGGCCTACCACCGGACCGAGGTGCCACACGCCGTTGCCCGCCAGGCCGGCGGCCGCGACGAGGTCGCACGCCTCTACGACCACCTGGAGGCAGGCGTCGGCCTCGTGGCTTCAACCGTCGGTCTGGCCGTCCTGATTGGCATCGTGTTGCACAAGGTGATGCCGGCCCCGGACGACTGGGACCGGGGGGTGGGGGAGCTCCTGGTCCTCGCACTGACCATGCTGACCGTGGGAGTGCCGATCTGGAACAGGGCATGGCACCGCATCCAGGCCCACGCTGGCAGCGTGCCCGAGGAGTCCTCGGCCGTTCGCCGCGTGTACCTGTTCGTAGTGTTCGGTGTGACCGGCCTGGTGGTCCTGGGTTCGATCCTGGCCATGGTCTACATGGTGTTGTTCGGCCTGTTGGACGGCAGCCTGGACGTCGAATCCGTCGCCACCTTCCGGATTCCGTTGGCCCTCATCGGCGCCACTGCTGGAATCTCCGTGTACCACGGACGCGTCCTCCGATCCGGGCTTACCTCCGTGCCGGCCTCCAGTCGGCCCTCGCTGCGAACTGTCACGGTCGTGGGTCCTGCGGCTTCAGCACTCTTGTCGGCGCTCGACGAGGTGCCAGGCGTGAGGGTCGTACACCATCTGCGCCTCGACGTCACCGAACCTGTCGAGGCCGACCCGGTGGACGTTCTTGATGTGGTCCGGGCCGGGACCGACGACATGGTCGTCGTGGTGGCAGGAGACGGCTCGATCCAGGTCATTCCCGTGGCGGGCTGACCGGCCACGTCGTCGCCCGGGCCAGCCATGGTCCAGCATGGGTGCATCTGACGTACCGGGGTCGAACATGAGTGCAGTGGTGAGCGTTGAACGGGAGATGGTGGCGGAGCCGGAGGCCGTCTGGGCACTGGTCTCCGACCTGGCGAACATGGGTGACTGGTCGCCGGAGAACGACGGCGGGAGCTGGACCGGAGATGCCACCGAGGCAGAGGTCGGGGCGGTGTTCCGGGGTCGCAACCACAACGGCCGGCGCCGTTGGCGAACCAACGTGGAGGTGGTCGAGTGCGACCCGCCGCACCGCCTGGTCTTCCGACTGCGCATCGGGCCGTTGGGCGGATGTGACTGGATCTACGAGGTCCAGCCGACCGAGGCCGGCTGCCTGGTCACCGAGTCCTGGGTGGACAACCGGACATGGCTGCTCGTCAAGATCGGTTGGCTGGCCAGTGGGGTGGCAGACCGGGCGAGCTATAACCGCGTCGGCATGGAAGCGACGCTGGAGAACCTGGCCAGCGCTGTCGAGGCAGCCTGAGCACCGTAGGCCGGCCAGGTCGACCAGATCGTCTGGGTCCGGTCAGTCCCAACCGTTCCATGAGGTGACGGCAGCGGCGCCACCCTCACGTCCGGCAGGCTTGAAGTCGGTTCCGATCGTGTGGCCGATCGTGATGAGAGCAACCTGGCTGACCGACTCGTAGGGAATCCCCAGCAACTCGGACGCCTCCTCCTCGAACATGAGGTGGATGGTCGTCCAGCAGGTACCCAGGCCCCGTTCCCTGGCTGCCAGCATGAAGCTCCAGGTGCTCGGGATGATCGAGGCCAGGCTTGACGCTGCGCCCATGGTCGAGCCGTCGATGCGGCCCGGCAGGCAGGGGATGAGCATCGCCGGCACGCGGTGCATGTTCTGGGCCAGGTAGGAGGCCGAGCCCATGACCCGGAGTTGCTGGGCTGCCCTCTCGTCCGCCTCGCCTTCTGCTAGGGCGCCGGCGCTCACCGACATTGAGGTGTAGAGGTCCCAGCCCCGGCGGTAGAGGTCGGCCAGGCCTGCCTTCTTCTCCTCGTCGGTTACCACGATGAAGCGCCACCCCTGGCTGTTGGAGCCGGAGGGGGCCTGGACTGCGTATTCCAGGCACTCCCTGATCAGGTCGTCGTCGACTGGGCGGTCGAAGTCCAGCCGCTTGCGTACGGAGCGGGTGGTGGTGAGTAGGTCGTGGGCGGAGAGTCCGAGTGTGGTCATGAAGGTCTTTCTGTCTGGTGAATTGAAGAACGGTCAAATGGTCCAGCGGTCCGGCTGGGTGTGGGCAGCACGGCCCGCCGGAGATAATCGATGGGCGGGTGAGTTTGGTTCAGATACGTCCTTCGACGAGGTCGCGGATTCCCTCAACGCACCGTCGCATGTTGGCCGCCTGTTCCTTCTGCCGGTTGGCGATGATCTTCGCCTCCATGTCGGGCATCTGCCCGATGATCATGGTCAGGCCCGACGGTCCCGGGCCGAGCACCATGGCGAACCGCAGGCGGGTGGCCCCGGCCAGCGAGACCAGCTCAAGGCTCCACTGGGCGGCAGCGTTGTCGGCGTCGACCGAGTTCCAGGCGAACAGGTGGTCGGGCTCGTAGCCGACTACGTGGCAGGTCACCTCCCACTCAGGCATGTCGCCGCGCCGGTTCCTTCCGAGGAACGTGGCCCCAACGCCGGGCTCTTCGGAGATCCATTCGGCGCCCTGGAACTCGTCGCTGAACCTGGCCGGCAGGTTGATGTCGGCGATGTAGGGCCAGACCTCGTCGGGTGGTGCCTTTACCTCGACCTCCACGGTCACACCGGGTCCATCGGCAAGGACGAGCGGTCCCTCGGCCGGCCGCTGGGTGGTATGTCCCCAGCGGTCGAACCAGGTGATCTCCCGGGCCGGGCGGCGCGGCGCCGGTCGGAAGTCGTCGCCGACCGTCCAGGCCACGGGGAGCAGCACGATCTGGGTGACACCGGCGGGCAGGTCCAGCAGGTCGGCGACGCGATCGGCGGCGCCCAGGTGCAGGGTCGTCCAGGCACTGCCCAAGCCGCGGGAGCGCAAAGCAAGGCAGAACGACCACGCTGCCTGTATCACCGAGTCGAACAGGCCGGGTCGTCCGCTGCCGTCGTGCTCGCCGTAGATGGTCACCAGGACGATCGCCGGCACGTGCTGGAGGTTGCGGGCCAGGTGTGCACCGGAGTCCAGGGTGCGTTCGTTGCGGTGGCCGGTGCCCGCAATCCGTTCGGCGTTCTCGACTATCCAGTCGCCGCCGGCCTCGCGGTAGAGGTCGGCCAGGGCGGCCTTGGTGTCGGGGTCGCGGATGATCAGCCAGCGACGACTGGTCTGGTTGCCTCCGGTCGGAGCCTGCTCGGCGAGGTCGATGCAGTCCAGGAGCAACTCCTCGGGGACCTCCCGCTCGAGATCCAGGCGACGGCGGACGGACCTGGTGGTGGACAGCAGACGGTCGGTCTCGTCTGTTGGGAAGGCCATGTATCGGAGTCCACCACAGCGTTGCCGCCGAGGCGTTGTCGGCCCCCAATGGGTGTCCGGGTCAGGCTTCCTCGCCCAGCCAGGCTGGTGCCCGGCCAAGCAGGTACTCGCTGATCGCCCGGGACCGCTCGAGGGCGTCGCACATCCAGTTGGTGTCGTCACCCCTGAACAGGGCCGCCAGCGGGGTCTCCAGGCGTGCGGTCACGCCGAGGGAACGCTGCGGGGCGTCGGTGACCGACTCGAAGGAGTCGATGGCGGAGACCTGGGTCGGAAGGTCGGGACCACCCAGCCCGGCCAGCTCGGTGGCGAGCACCAGGAGATCGGGGCCGTTCTCCAAAGGGGGGAGGGCCCAAGTGAACACGATCTGCACGACCAGATCGTCGCTGGGGTCCTCGTCCTCGGAGAGCGATATGACCTCGTCCTCGAATGCCATGAGCGTCCGGGGTTCCAGGTCCAGGGAGAGGTGTAGGTCCAGGGGGCCACCGCAGGCGGCCTCCGGGTGCAGGTCCACCTCGAAGGCCTGTCGCATCGAGTAGGTCTCGACGAAGTGGCGCTCGTCATGGACGTGGAAGCCGTGCTCGGCGGCGTGGTCCTTGAGATCGGCGATGAATCCAGCGATGTCGACGACTGCCACTGGCGGTCCTCCATGTCAACTGCGGCCTGCGGTTCCCGACAGGTTAGGGCCATACCGATACCGATAGCGGTGGCGTAGTGGTCTGGCACACTGGTCGGGTGCCAGATCCCCACGACATGAAAACGGATCCCGTCGCCGTGCTGAGCGACCTTCACGATGCGGCTGACGCGGTGCTCGCCGTGTTCGACGACCTGGTGGGGTGGGGGCCGTCCGGTGGTCGTGACGACCAGTACGCCAGCGACGTGGTCGCCGACCGGGCGATCCACGGTTTGCTCGACCCGTTGGGCTACGGCGTACTGAGTGAGGAGTCGGGCCTCGCCCCGCCGACGGTGGACGGTGCGCCGGTCGTCGTCGTGGATCCACTGGACGGTTCCACAAACGCATCGCGGTCCCTTCCGTGGTTCGCCACCAGCCTCTGTGCCGTGGACGATGACGGGCCGTGGGTGGCCGTCGTCGTGGACCTGGTCGGCGGGAATCGATACGACGCCGTGCGCGGCTGGGGAGCCCGCCTGGATGGCGAGACAATCCATCGCGACACAGCGCCGCCGTTGGACGAGGCGATAATCGGCCTGTCGGGCCTGCCACCCCGCCATCTGGGTTGGGGCCAGTTCCGTGCCATGGGAGCTGCGGCGTTGGACCTCTGTGCGGTGGCCGACGGACGGCTGGACGGCTACGTGGACTGTTCGGTCGACGCCCACGGCGTATGGGACTACGTGGGGGCGCTCCTGGTGTGCTCGGAGGCGGGCGTGGAAGTTACCGACGCCCACGGTCGCGACCTCTGCGTGCTGGATCCCGAGGTTCGACGTACGCCGGTGGCCGGCGCCAGCCCGGCCCTGGCCGATGCCCTCCTGGAGGCTCGCCGCACCTTCTGAACCGCCGGGTGGCCCGATCCGTGGTCCGGGCATACCGGTAGGGTCACCGGTCCCGGGCGCGTAGCTCAGCTGGCTAGAGCACCTCCCTTACAAGGAGGGGGTCGGGGGTTCAAGTCCCTCCGCGCCCACCAGAAACGTTGAGAAACCAGGAGATTTCGCCGCGCTGGAAGCCGTGGGGGAGTGTCCGTGCCCGGCTTTGACCCCTCCTTATTATGGGAGAAGCACACACGTCGCATCTGTCCGTAGTCTCAGGACATGACTCGTCGGCTCACCGACCACTCAGTCCTGACCTTCGACTGCTACGGCACCCTCATCGATTGGGAGACTGGAATCTGGGATGCCTTCCAGCCGCTCCTGGCGGAGAACCCGTCGACGGACCTCACCCGAAACGCCCTGATTGCAGCCTTCAACAACTTGGAGGCGGAGCAACAGACCGCAGCACCCACCATGACCTATCCCACCGTCCTGGAACGTGTGCACCGGGCGTTAGCCGAGAACCTGGCACTGGTCACGTCACCAATGCTCGATTATGCATTCGGGGCGTCAGTCCCATCCTGGCCGGCGTTTCCCGACTCGTCCGATGCTCTCAGGTTCCTGTCAGAGCACTTCAGACTCGTGATCCTCTCGAACGTTGACCGTGCAGGCTTTGCAGCTTCCAACACCCTGTTGGGAGTCGAGTTCGATGCCATCTACACAGCCGAGGACATCGGCTCGTACAAGCCGGATCCCTCCAACTTCGAGTACCTGATCGAGCACGTGGAGTCCGACCTGGGGCATGGGAAGTCAGACATATTGCATACGGCCCAGGGCATCAGGCACGACCACATCCCGGCCCGCTCAATCGGTCTTGACAACGCCTGGATCGACCGAAACCGCCTCTCGGAGACAGGCACCGCCGACCTTCCAGCGACCGACCACATCTTCTTCTCGATGACCGAGATGGCCGCTGCCGTGGCGGTCGAGTTGACTCCGTGACCAGTACGGGTCCATCGTCTGGATTGACCTAGACAGCGAGGCGGCACACAGGAAGCGGTGGCGACTCAAGCCCTCTCGCGACGAATGAGTGAGATCGCCATGAACAAGCCCCCTACCGCTGCAGCCAGGCTTGGCACGTGGGCCCATGCCAAGCCTTCTCCCACAGCGTTCATGGTCTCAGGCCCAACTGAGAGTTCCGCCCCAGCGAGCACGTCACGCACCAGCTCCACCTCGCCGACACGGGCCTCGACCACCGACAGGATCACTGTTCCTCCAAGTGCTACTGCCAAGGTGAAGCTCAGGTTGCGCACGAACTGGTGGGCTGCGTTTACCCGGCCCATTTCGGATTCGTCACTAGACGCTTGCATCAGAGTTAGGGAGGCAGTGGACACAAGGCCTATTGAGAGGCCCACGGGGACGAACGTTCCCAGGATCAGGGCCAGTGACTGCTCCGTTGCCACCAAGAGGCCCGTAGCCAGCAGGGAGGGCACGCTCAGCGCGGAACCAAGCAGGATGACGGCAGATTCTCTCCAATGGCTCAATAGCCGACTGAATATGAAAGAACCAGACGTCCATCCGACACTGAGGAAGGTGATTGAGAAGGCGGCGAACTCAACCGAGCGCCCCCTGGTGAGTTGTACGTATAGCGGCAGGTAGTTGTCAACAGTCATTCCCGCAAGTAGCACCAGCCCTGCGGTGAGGTGAACCCAAGCGAGAGGGAAGCGAGTGATGTGGGCCCGATCCAGTATCGGTTCCTCTACTCGACCTGCATGGTGCCAGTAGACCGCTCCGGCAACAAATGCTAGAGCCGCCGCCACACCGGCCACCGGCCACCTAACTCCGATCTGACTTGCCGCGGCCAACAAGAGTACGACGATCGAAGAGATCAGTGCTACCCCTGCCCAGTCAGTACTAATCGCAGTTGGCCGACGACGCGTCCCCGGCAGGGTGGACCACCCCACGGCCAGGGCCAGGGCGGTGAGCGGCAACTGGATGGCGAACACGAACCGCCACCCCCCAACCGAAAGCAGCAGCCCGGCCACTGCCGGTCCGCCAAAGCTCATCACGCCCCAAACCATCGAGACGGCGGCAAATGCCCTCCGGCGCAGCTGAGCCGGATAGGCAATGCCGACGGTAGCCAGAACTACCGCCATGACCAATCCACCCCCGAAGCCGTGCGCCACGCGGACTGCCACCAACACCGGCATAGTGGGCGCCACAGCAACCGCGGCGCTCGAACAAAGGAACCAGACACCGGTTACCCGAAAGGTCCGACGAACACCGATCGCGTCGATGACAGGTCCTCCGATCAGG
>ENA-ORXI01001128-ORXI01001128.1-sediment-metagenome-genome-assembly--contig:-NODE-1128-length-21275-cov-4.398528_pt1 | contig 21275 bp, 20 predicted proteins | sample MGYA00237861_ERZ511468 | MGnify/ENA primary metagenome ERZ511468 (study PRJEB26299, sample SAMN06266213) | sediment metagenome | isolation source: Hudson Canyon methane seep mesocosm | place...
CCTAACGCTGTTTGGGTGTATCTGGCCGTTATTATTGACCTTTATTCAAGGCATATTGTTGGTTAGCAATTAGCTGATCATATGAAGGCTGGGCTGGTTTTTCAGGCTATTGAAAAGGCTCGTTACCATCGAGGTTATTTACCTAAACTGTTTCATTCAGATCGGGGTAGCCAATATATATTTGAGGAATTTGAAAACGTGTTGCCAAGTGTAACGATTAGTATGAGTCGTAAAGGAAATTGTTGGGATAACGCTGTTGCTGAAAGTCTTTTTGGTGCGCTGAAAACAGAGCACACAAATCATGAAACATATAAAAACATAAGGGAAGCAAGAATGAGTTTGTTTCAATATATCGAAGGGTTTTATAATCATAAACGCAGACACTCTACGCTGGGAAATTTTTCACCCTCTCAGTTTGAAGAAAAGACTGCATAATCCATGTCCGTTTTATGGGGTACAGGTCAAATCTCACTATCTAACGACCGAAATATTTTTAAATAAACTTAAGATTAATTTAGCAGAACATTTTTAATTTATATTAGTTGGGCGTAATGTGCAGGTCACCTTAAGGCTTTATAAATACCTCAAAGCGAGAACTTCAGCGTACTTGAATGTCTAATTATGCGAGGTATATAAATGAAACTTATATTAGATCGACCACAGATGCCTATTGATGGCAAAGAAAACCAATACGAGACTCAATCAGACGAAACTCCAATTGAGCAACCGCTTTCATTTCCTCGACGAATAGTCGGATATGTGCTTGCCTTTTTTGCACTTATTACCTGTCCTTGTCATCTACCCCTTTGGGGTTTATTGCTGTCAGGTACCGCTGTTGGAGGTTTTTTTACTGAATATTCCGGCACTTTATTTTCAGCATTATTGGTGCTTTTCTTTATTTCGCTCTGGGGTGCTATATACGCTCTAAAAAAAGATAGCGCCTAGTTATTTTGTAGCTGCGGGATGATACTCGTGCGATGTTTTCATGAACAGATCATTGAAATTATTATATGGGTTTTTAATAACAGCGCTAACCGCTTGTTTAACCTTCGCTGCTCACAATACAGGAGGGTATCCTTTGGAAAGACAGAGCATGCTTGAAACAATTGAAGAGGATGTTAACTTAACACGTTATCATCTAAACAGGGACACTTTAAGTGATAAAGTAATGCAGAGGATAGCATCGGTACCTCGACATGAATTTGTTCCTGATAAAATAAAGAGCCTCGCTTATAAAAATAGACCTTTATCAATCGGTTACGAACAGACCATTTCACAACCATATATCGTTGCAATAATGACTGACCTTTTGGAGTTAAAAGCAGATCAGCGTGTTCTTGAATTGGGTACAGGCTCCGGTTATCAGGCAGCTATTCTATCGGGGTTAGTAAAAGAGGTTTTGAGTATTGAAATTATTGAACCTCTAGGGCTGGCTGCCAAAGCAAGGTTATCTCGATTAGGTTATGACAATGTTACCGTTAAAATTGGTGATGGCTACAATGGCTGGGAGGCGTTAGCACCCTATGATGCCATCATAGTAACAGCTGCAACTGACCATATTCCACCACCACTAACAAAACAGCTAAAAATCGGTGGAAGAATGATTATTCCAGTTGGATGTGAGCATATGACCCAAGAGTTATTGTTAGTGACTAAACAGGCCGAAGATAAAATTATTAGCCGAAAAATCATTCCCGTTAGGTTTGTGCCAGTTACAGGAGTACATTAACTCCAAGTTTAACACTATTACTTCCACGGGTATTACTCATGCCGCTGCGGGTTGCGGGTCGATGCTCTAAATTTTATAGTCTTGAAGTGTGCCGTACGTCATTCATAAGCACGGTAGGTAAAGAGCAATATGGAACAATTTATGGAGTTTAAAGTTTCAGTGTTCAGTTGGGTATTATCATTACAATATCCGGGGTAAAAATAGAGCACATTTTGACAATAGTTGGAGCATCTTTTTAGTTAACAATATAGTGATTGAAAGGGCGTAACCAAAACGGAAGGGAACAGATGAATTGGATACACCCTTTCATGTGCATGATTTCATGGGTCGAACCGCATCCTTAGTCATTAGGGGGAAAGGATGACGTAGGTGGTTCTCACACACATAAAACTTAGATAGCTAATTTCAACCACAGTTCATTTTCCTATTTATTGATAATTGGAATCACTATCCGGTGGAGTATCGCTATCTTTAATTAAGTTTTTTACAGGGAAGAGATTATTTTCATAGATAGTCTCGAGACATTCTGATTTATACTGACTATCAGGTGTTATGGTTTTTCTATCCCACGGGATAAACCCCCAAAACCAGACACGCCAGAAACTCAAATCTTGGTTTGGATTTTGTTTTAATAACGATTTAAAGGTTTGCACATGACCAATCCTTATACCTAGGGCATTCTTGTAAACATCATAAATAAACTTTGAACAGAATTGCCCGGAAGATTGATAGTTAAACCAAAGATGATAGTGACTACCTATTCTAATATTAGTTTCTCTGGTAAGTTTTTCAATGTCGCGCTTAGTAATGGGCAAGATTAAGCGTCTGATGGCTATTTTTCCATTGTCTGAGCGATTAACAAATTTACTTAGCAGCGTGAGGCGGACAAAGGGAACGGCACTTTCAGCAATTAAATACTCATGGCCATTATGGGAATGAACCCAACCTACGTGTGAAACCCATGAGTTCGTTGTTGTCGCTATTTTTCTATATAAATAATTAGGGATTGCAATAAAGATTATGTCGCCAAGTTTAATTTTCTCTGCAATATTTTTAATAGGATATTTCATAGGAGGGTTACACTGTTGTCATCACCATTAATGCTTAATTATCGAAAGCAAAATAAAAAAAGTTGTGCCTCAGCAACGGTCAGAATACGGCTAGGAATTTTTTCTCAACACCCCTGTCAATACATCAGGAATTACCTTATTCAGGTATTTTATCAATGCAAATTAATAAACAATTAACTTTTTAGACTAGGTTTATAACTGATCTGTTTTAGCTGCCATAATAAAATCATTAAGGTGTAAGCCTTTTATTTTATGTGATCACCAACAAACAGTAACTTTGCCCCATTCCGTGTTTTGAGTGAATACCATGGCCTCCGTAAAATTGTTAAAAGTTAAAACCCGTTGTAATCTTTTTATTTTATCCTCTTCAACAATGACCCAGTTCGGAAGTTGTTGCATAAACACATTGATTTCTTCTGGGGTCGCTAGTCGTGCATCTAAGCTACAGGCAACACAGGTTCTTGCAGTCAATTGATTCATTTCATCTATATATTTATTTTCAAAATAAATTTACCTAAAACAGCAGAAATCATTCCATTGCAATGGTCTCATTCATACAATGATTAAGACCGATAAAATTAGCCTCAAGCGTTATTTTGATATCTAAAATAACACTACCATTCATCTGCCCCGATAACAATATGTTCAGTTTAACGTTGTGATGAAGCACCCATTTGTTTTATAAATTGTCTGGTTTCACTATTAAACTTGCCTTTATTCATGTTGAACCTCCTTGCCAATGGTTTTTAAATTAACAAACAATGTTTCAATGATTGCTGCACTCAAGCGTTGCGCATGTTTCATTTGTTTAAACCGAGGGCAATCAGGGCTACTTTACAACATCTGATTATACAATCTTGGCTGTCACGAAAATAACGTGTTAATTTTACTATCATAAAAGTATAGGAATCAGTTAAATCAGAAGGAGGGAAAGTTGCTTATGCTTGGTGACCAATAGTATTAACAACCTTCGGCCTCCCTTTCAGTTACTGGTTTTATATTTGTGCTGATATTGCAATATCCTCAAGGTTGAACGAGCGTACTTAGTACGCTTTATGTGTGAGTATGCTTTAGAATTACTAGCCCGCTACGTTTATTCTGGTTGTTTTACAGTTCTCAAATAAGGCGTTATGGTTTTCCAACCTTCTGGAAACAGTGTTTTAGCGTCTTCATCAGAAACAGCAGGTACGATAATTACATCTCCACCCTTTTTCCAATTTACCGGGGTGGCTACTTTATGTTTTGCGGTTAACTGCATAGAATCAATGACGCGTAAAATCTCATCAAAATTACGCCCAGTCGTCATCGGATAAGTGAGCATCAATTTAATTTTTTTATCGGGACTTACAATAAATACAGATCGAACCGTCGCATTATTTAGTGCCGTGCGTCCTTCTGACGCGCCCGATTCTTCAGCCGGCAACATGTTGTATAATTTAGCAACAGCTAAATCAGTATCACCAATCATGGGATAATTGATTGCGTGACCTTGGGTTTTTGCTATATCTTCAGCCCATTCTGAGTGGCTATTTACGGGATCAACACTTAAACCAATAATTTTACAATTCCTCTTAGTAAATTCATCTTCCAAGCCAGCCATATATCCTAGCTCTGTAGTGCAAACGGGTGTGAAATCTTTAGGGTGTGAAAATAAAATGCCCCAGCTATTACCTAACCAGTCATGGAAATTGATTTCTCCTTGAGTGGTTTGAGCGGTGAAGTCAGGTGCTTCGTCGTTGATTCTGAGTGACATAATCTGCTCCTAAGTAATTAAATCATTGTGCTCGTTCGGCCAGATGTATAAATAAAAGTTCCACTATCTTTATAATAGGGGCTATTTTTTTGCGCGGGCTTTAACAAAGCAGAACGCTCAGAATTACCTTTGTCAATCACTGCCAAGGCATAACTACGGCTGAACCATGAATCTTTCCGGTTCGTAAATCTGACAGTGCTTGATTAGTTTTAGACAAAGGGTAAGTGGTTACTGAGGTTTGCACGGGTATTTGGGGAGCCAGTCGGAGAAATTCATCACCATCGCACCGAGTTAGATTTGCGAGAGATAAAATCGATCGTTCACCCTAAAGAATATCGTAACTAAAAGATGGGATGTCACTCATGTGGATGCCTGCACAGATTACCTTCCCCCCGGGTTTGATTGATTTTAGCGCCAATGGAATCAATTTCCCATCGGGGGCAAAAATAATGGCAGCATCCATAAGTTCAGGGGGGTATTTGATCGCTGCCACCCGCCCAAAATGCACCTAATGAACGCGCAAATGTCTGCGTTTCAATATCCCCCGGGCGGGTAAAAGCAAATATTTTACGCCGCTGGTGTACAGCAACCTGACAGAGAATGTGGGCTGCGGCTCCGAAACCATAGATACCGATAAGCGGGGTTTGATTGGTAAACCGGTAAGCACGGAATCCAATCAGTCCAGCACAAAGCAGTGGTGCTGCCTGATGATCAGGATAATGGCTGTGAATTACAAAACTGAACTGCTCATCGGAGGTAGTAAATTGGGCAAACCCACCAGGATGGGTATACCCGGTAAACACGGCATCGGCACAGAGGTTTTCATGGCCCATCATACAAAATTCACAAGTCCCACAGGTCTGTCCCAACCAAGGCACGCCAACGCGATCCCCAATTTAAAACGGGTCACATCTGATCCTATTTTTTCAATGATACCTATTATTTGGTGCCCAAGAATCAAGGGTAACGCAGGATAAGCAAGTTCACCATTCACTATATGCAGGTCAGTCCTGCAGACACCGCAGGCTACTACTTTCAATAGCAACTCATGAGTTTTAGGTTCTGGCTTCGCGCATTCGGTAAACAGTAATGGTGTGCGAGCTTGTTTTAGAATCATCGCTTTCATGATCTGCGCCTGTTCAGTCGATGTTGTCGTGATCGAAAGTGCGTACATCATAGGGAAGGAGACTAATGAATTGGATACACCTTTTCATGAGGTTTTATACGTAGGTCATCAAACCTTTCCGGGTTCAGCATCGGGTTGGTTTTCAGGTCTGGCGTTAATAAAACAACTTTCCTGCAAACAATTTTTATAAATAGTATTTATTAATGGGAAACCATTAATTTCAAAATTAAATCGCAAAGCATTATGTACTTGCGGAATTAAAAACACATCAGCCAAACTAGCCGTATTGCCAAAACAAAAACGGTCATGAAAATCACTTTTTTGTAATAACTGCTCCAAAGCCGAAAATCCTTCCTGTAGCCAGTGGTGCTGCCATGCTTGTTGTGAAATGTCATTAGGAAGGTTTTTTAGATAGCTTAGCACGCGTAAATTATTTAGCGGATGGATATCACAGGCAATAACTTGGACGAATGATCGGACGTAAGCCCGTTCTATGGAATTGCTGGGTAACAGTGGTGGGTATGGAAAAGCATCTTCCAGATATTCGATAATTGCGGAAGATTGGGTTAATACTGTATTAGAAAGCATTAAAACAGGAACTAAGCCTTGAGGGTTAAGCGCCAAATACTCTTCTCTGTATTGTTCACCACCATTTTTAAGTAGATGTACAGGGTATATTTCATATTCAATATTTTTTAGGTTCAAGGCAATGCGGACTCGATAGGCGGCAGAACTTCTGAAATAACTGTACAGAACTATCGACATGGTTGGACTTCCTGCTTAATAGCACCGAATAATGACAGTCCGTTATTATTAAGCATTTCGATCTGAACTTTATCACCAAAACGCATAAATTCAGTGATGGGTGTCCCCGTTTCTATGATTTCAACGACTCTTTTTTCGATGATACAGGAAAAGCCTTTGGTCAAATCATTATTGCTGACGGTACCGGAGCCAATGACGGTGCCGGCCATTAAATTTCTGGTTTTGGCTGCATGAGTAATGAGTTGAGCAAAATTAAATTGCATATCAACACCCGCGTTTGCTTGTCCAAATAAATGCTCATTCCAGTAAACAGTCAATGGCAAATGTAGTTTAGAATTTACCCAAGAAACGCCCAGTTCGTCCGGAGTTACAGCGACCGGTGAAAAAGCGCAGGCAGGTTTACCCTGTAAAAAACCAAAACCTTTCGCCAGTTCAGCAGGAATTAGGTTTCGTAAGGAAATATCGTTAATCAATAGAATGAGTTTAATATGAGATGCAGCATCATTGACTGAAACGCCGGCCATAACATCATCCGTAATCACGCCGACTTCGGCTTCAAAATCGATACCCCAGTCTTCGCTAACAGCGTCAATAGGGGCATATGGCCCTAACATGAGACTTGATATGCCTTGATACATTAAAGGATCATCGAATAGGGCATCGGGGAAATTTGCACCGCGTGCTTTTCGTACTCGTTTGACGTGGCTTAAATAGGCGCTACCGTCTAACCATTGATAGGCTCGCGGTAATGGTGCGCTCGTTTGGCGTGGATCGAAAGTAATGGCATCATATTTACCTTCGTTGAGCGCATGATAAACCTGCTGAAGTTGGGGTTCAATATTAATCCAATGATCTAATGCATATTGCAAGGTTAATGCAATATCAGGAACTAGTTTGGCTCTAGTGAGTTGACGATTAACGACAACGAGATTGCCATCGCGTCCGGATGATTGAAGTGTGGCTAGTTTCATTTCCAGGAATTTACATAATCAGGCCACTCAATATCTTTGGCCTGTTGAGAGATATCTAAGGCATTACGAGTATCAATCATCACGGCTACTTCATTGGTCAACCGGCCGCGATTCTTGTCAGCATTTTGTAGTGCTTTGGGATGCGGGCCATGAGGGATACCACTAGGGTGTAGCGTGACCATACCAGGGTGTATATGATCCCTAGAAAAAAACTGACCCGCATGATAAAAAATCATTTCATCATAATCGTCATTACTGTGAAAGAATGGAACATTCAATGTATTTGGATCGGTTTCAAAAGGACGTGGAACAAATGTACAGATGACAAAACAACTGGATATAAATGTTGTATGTGCTGATGGTGGGACATGGTAACGGTGACTCATTAACGGTCTGATATCACGCCAATTCAAGCGAACCGGCATCAGTTCTCCATGCCATCCAATAGCATCTAATGGGTTGAACGGGTAAGTAATTGTGCTCAGATGATGCCTACTTTTTACGATTACACGCCATTCGCGTTCATTTTGTTGCGCAATAAAAGCATCATTAATCTTTGGTGTATCAAGAATGGCGGGATCAAAAATCGCTTGTTGGCTAACCAGTCCTTTTTTTGGCAGTTGGTAACTATCATTAGTTGCCTCAACTAACAAGGCTTTAACGGGTTTTTGTATACGCATACGCCACATAGTTCCACGGGGAAGCATAATATAATCGCCTTCGCCAAAAATTAAATGACCATAATCGCAATACAACTCACCGCTTCCTTGATGTACGAAAATTAATTCATCGCCGTCAGCATTTCGCACAAGGTGATTCATATCATTTTCTAGCACCATAAAACGTATTTGTGTGTTTTGATTACTAAAAAGTAGATCTGAATCCCAAGGACAATTTTGTGAATGAGCGACTTTTTGGGTATCAAAAGCATGTGGTCGTAATGCTCCTTCGATTGATAGCCAACCCGTGGGTGGGTGTTGGTGGTGCATCTGGCTAGCGGGTCCGAAAAAGCCTTCTTTACCGAGTTCCCGTTCGTAGGTGTCTGCAGGGAGATCGGTATGTGCCTGTCTTGATGCCGTACCTTCGACTTTCGGAATAGTAATCCATGGCATTAGATGACACCTCTTTTGAATTGATCGCGTTCGATTGCCTCGAACAGTGCCTGAAAATTACCTTCACCAAAACCTTCATTACCTTTACGCTGAATGATTTCAAAAAAAATAGGCCCAATGACCGTATTAGTGAAAATTTGTAACAATAAACCCCCTGCACGGTTAGGGGTGCCATCAATTAGAATTCTATCCTGACGTAATCGATCTAATGACTCCTGATGACCAGGAATCCTTTTATCGAGAGCATCATAATAAGTTTCTGGAACATCCATAAACTGAATGCCATTTTGACGGAGTGATTCAACGGTAGCGTAGATGTCTTTTGTTGCAAGAGCAATATGTTGAATTCCCTCACCATGGTAGGCAGCAAGATATTCTTGAATTTGTGATTTAGAATCTGTCGGCTCATTAATTGGAATGCGTATTTTACCGCAGGGACTGGTCATGGCACGGGATTTTAAGCCAGTGATTTTACCTTGAATATCAAAATAGCGGATTTGGCGAAATTTGAATAAGCGCTGATAGAAATCTGCCCACTTGTTCATGCGTCCGTGGTAAACGTTATGAGTTAAGTGATCGATAACGGTTAACCCAATGTCTTCAGTTCTCAAGTCTGAATCTGCTAACGGTATAAAATCGACATCATAAATGGAGTGATCATTACCATAACGATCTACGAGATAAATAAGGCTACGGCCAATACCCCGGATTGCCGGAATATTGAGTTCCATCGGACCGGTGATACCGTGATAGGGTTGGGCACCTAATTTGACAACTTGATCGAAACAATACGCTGCGTTATCGACTCGGATCGCGAACGCACAAATGGAAGGTCCATGCACTTTTGCAAAAGCCTGTGCGAAACTATCTGGTTCATGATTGATTATAAAATTGATATGACCTTGACGATAAAGAATAACATCTTTTGAACGGTGTTTTGCGATTGCAGAAAAACCCATTTGGTTAAATAAACTAGCTAACTTATGAGTGTCGGCAGCGGTATATTCAACGAATTCGAAACCATCTGTAACCCCTGTATTTGATGCTTTCATCATTGTATTTCCTCAGTATCATTAATGGGATTCTGATTCGTTTGGTTCTTAGCTTAATAGACCTAAGCAATCTTGTTAAGTTTCACCCCGTCATTAGGGTGAGATATGAGTCAAGTTTGTGGATTTACCTCTTGGTTACTCTTTAAACTATCAGTAGTCCATACTGACTTGACGTAAGTAATATCAGATCCTTGGTTTCTGATCAGAAAACAGAATGCGGGTGATAGATGGGAATTTATTACAACTCGAATCTCATGAATCTATTGTAATTGAATGAGCTTTTTATCTGACTGTATTTGATAATTGTTAGTACGAAATGAAGGCTTTAATCGAGACCAGTAATGCAAGGAACTCATCGTCAGCTATTAGCGTACTTTTTTGTTATCAATACCCCTTGGAGTATTAGAAACTTATCTTGTATATCTTATGTCAAATAAATTAGTAATATTAACAGGAGGTACGTCATGCAAAATAAGTTGTTAGTGAATTTTGCACAACAGAATCATGTTGAAGGGTTGACGATGGCGTCTTTGACTGCTTTGCGTGAAGGTGAAATGGGCTATTCCGTCAATAAAGCTAAACGGTTGATCAAATTTCAACACCGTATAAATAAAGAACTATTAGGACACCGTATCATTACCGGTAACCCCTACACGGCATGGTTTGAGGAAGGTGAACAGAATCTGTTACAAATTAAGGCTTTTTTGATTCAGTTTTCTGTATTCTCTAATCAGTTTCTGATTGCCCAATTAAATAAAATGATTCATGCCGAAACACTTGATAGTATGCGGGTCTCTAAAGAAATTCTAGCCAATGAACTCGGTGTTCGATTTATCTCAGAATTGTCAACGAATGATGAGGACTATTTGGGAGTAACGGACGGTAGTGTAGAGGGAGGTGTCTTTCATTTTTCTGCAGGTCATTTTGAATGGCTATACAGCATCACTAAGAAACTGAATCTATCGTTCGCAGAAATAGGACAACCTAAACACGGAACGCAGCCTACTTTATTTTTCTGTGATGAATTAATTCGGCTCTATGGTGGTGAAGATTATCAAGTTTCTCAGGCCGCTAGTTATGCAATCGAAAATTGGGCTGCGGCTGGATTTTGGAATCAATTGATTCGGGGATTCAGACGATTTAACGATCGAAATTCAATGGATCTTCCGTTAGGTTTTTTTATTTGGCACGACCAGTTAGAAGCTCAGCATGCCGCGCATACACAGGAAGAACTGGAAGAGCTCTATTTTTCGTTGGATATAGATGAAGACGCCTTTATTGAGCACAGCAATGAAATGCTGGACGGTGTTGCTGTATTTTGGGACGGCTTGGAGGAGCAAAGGCGTGCATTAGCGACAACTCACTGAGGCAGTTGGCTAAACTATGATTACTGTGAAATATGAGTCATGTGTTATGGCATTGGTTGCTTTTTCGAAAACATCTTTCTGATTTTTCCCGCACTTGATTGTAGGGGCGACACTATAGGGTCAACCCTATATGGCTACTGGGCATAAATGGGTAGAAAATAAGGAACCTTTCAGAATGATCTTGAGTACTTTTTTTTAATTGTTACGGGGAAGATACTTGGTTTCTTAACTTTAATTGCAAGTTTTTTGTCAGAGTCTATTTTTTTTGCGTTATTAATTCTTTGATATGCAGATACTGTTTGAGTGCTTCTGGATTGGATAGAGAGCTTTGATTTTTTACCTGATGTCCGTGAATAATATTATGCACAGCCATTTCAGCAATCTTTCCACTTTTGGTATGCGGAATAGCGGTCACTTGGAAAATCTCAGCCGGGACGTGGCGGGGAGAGCTCTTGTGCCTGATATGTTGTTTGATTTTTATTTTTAATCTATCGGACAACACCATATCATTGCGTAGAATTACAAATAAAATAATTCTACAATCCTCTTCAATTTCTTGTCCAACCACTAGACTTTCCATAATTTCACCCATCTGTTCTACTTGGCGATAGATTTCAGCTGTTCCTATTCTGACTCCTCCAGGGTTTAATATCGTATCAGAACGGCCATAAATAATCATGCCACCGCTTTCCATTAGTGCCACATAATCACCGTGCCACCAGACCCCCGCATATTTTTCAAAATAGGCTGCACGATATTGGTTTTGCTCGAAGTCATCCCAAAAACTAATGGGCATAGAAGGAAACGGTTTTTTGCAAACCAATTCACCTTTTTTATTTTTCAATGAGTGTCCGTTTTCGTCAAAAACATCGACATCCATTCCTAAACCACGACATTGGATCTCTCCTCGGCGTACCGGAAGGATAGGAGAGCCGAGAACAAAACAGGAAATTATATCCGTACCGCCGGAAATTGAAGATAGGCATATATCTGATTTGATTGAGTTGTAGACAAAATCGAACCCTTCGGCAGCTAACGGTGAACCGGTAGATAAAATCGTACTAAGCGATGAAAGATCATGCGTTTTTTTTGGAATAACGCCGCGTTTCTGGATGACGTTAAGATATTTAGCTGAAACGCCAAAGAAATTAATTTTAAACTCATCAATTAAATCAAATAATGAATCAGCATTGGGGTAAAGTGGAGAGCCGTCATAAAGGATGAGTCTTGCACCGGATGCTAAACCGGAAACCAGCCAATTCCACATCATCCAACCGCAAGTCGTGTAAAAAAACAGACGGTCTCCAGGGTGGATGTCTACATGGAGTAAATGTTCCTTTAAGTGTTGAATCAGGGTTCCCCCGACACTGTGGACAATACATTTTGGAGGACCAGTAGTTCCTGAGGAATAAAGAATGAATAGTGGAGCATCGAACTTCATTGGTTCGTATGCTATCGGAAGACTTTCAGAGAAAGATGATAAATAATGACTCCAAAGTGATAGCGGGATATTGACAGTGTGGTTTTCACTATTGAGATAGGGAATTAATATGGTTTTTTGAATCGATGGAAGTGCTTTTACTAAAGGGATAATCTGATCTAGTCGATCGAATTCTTTGCCATTAAAATAATAGCCATCGCTAACAAACAATACTTTGGGCTTAATTTGCTTAAACCGGTCTACGATGGCGGGAACGCCGAAGTCAGGAGAACAACTAGTCCAAATTGCACCGAGGCTAGCGGTGGCTAACATTGCTATAATGGTTTCTGGAATATTAGGTAAAACACCTGCGATGCAGTCTCCGGGTTTAACACTTTCATTACGTAACGCTTGGGAAAGTTGGGAAACACGCTGATGAATACCTGCCGATGAAATGTGTCGGGTGGTTCCGTTTTCTCCGTGAAAAACAATGCTCGAGGAATGGCTATTACGGTGATTTAATAAGTTTTCTGCATAATTGAGCCGGGTTCCGGGAAACCACTGGGCACCGGGCATTTTATCTGCGTGCGATAGGGTTACATTTCCTTTTTTATGGGCTCTGATATTTGCAAATTGCCAAAATAGGTCCCAGAAATCTGCAGAGTTTTCAATGGACCATTGATATAGCTGATTGTATTCGCTGACGTCGATGCCATATCGATTTCTCACCCATGTCATAAAATGGGTAATGTTGGCATTCTTTTGCTGTGCTGTAGAAGGTCGCCATAGAACTTTATTCACTGTGTTCACCGGTGACTAAACATACCTTATTAGAGGGGAAGTGATTTAGAAAAGTTCATGAGAACAGGCCTGATTCATTTTTGATGTTATTCATGGGTTGTTTAAACAGGAACAAGTGTATTTTTTGTTGTTATTTAATAGCTCTCCTATGTTTTTGTATTATCTACAGGGATGGCTTGTTCTATCAGATATCAATCTATGGGTTCATAATAGCTGAGACACCGATTCGGTATTTCATTAAATGCTTTTGGCTAATGATGGTTCTGGTTTAAGAAAAATTATAGCTACATACGGAAAACTCCAAATTTGGTTTCAGCAATAGGTGTGTTCATTACGGCGGATAAACAGAGACCTGTTATTTTTCGAGTATCTGCTGGATCGATAATACCATCATCCCAAAGACGAGCACTGGCGTAATAAGGGTGACCTTGCAGCTGGTATTGTTTTAAAATCGATTTTTTACATTGCTCCTCGGTTGCCTCTGTCCATTGTTTCCCTTCTGAGGTTACCCGGTCGTGTTGTATTTGCGCCATAACACTAGCGGCTTGTTCGCCACCCATAATTGATATGTGGCTATTAGGCCAAGTCCAAAGAAATCTTGGGGCATAGGCACGCCCACACATGGCATAATTTCCTGCGCCGTGGCTACCGCCGATAATGAAAGTTATTTTAGGTACTTTTGCACAAGCGACAGCCATGACCATTTTGGCACCGTCTTTGGTGATGCCACCCGCTTCCGCTTGGCTGCCGACCATAAAACCTGTAATGTTTTGTAAGAATAATAGCGGTATTTTACGTTGGCAACAGAGTTCTATGAAATGGGTGCCTTTGACTGCTGAATCGGAAAATAGTACGCCATTGTTGCCAATGATACCGACTAAACGCCCGTAAAATCGCGCAAATCCGCAAACCAGAGTGGTGCCATATAATTGTTTAAATTCATCAAATTCACTGCCATCAACGATTCGTGCAATGACTTCACGAACATCATATAAGTGCCGATAATTCTTAGTCACAATTCCATAGAGTTCTTTAGCTGCATAGAGGGGGTCTTGGTAACGAGTACTATTATCTTGAGACGATTGTTCGGTATACGGTAGATTAGTAATAATGGCTCTTGCCATTGCTAATGCTTGTTGATCATTTTTAGCGACATGGTCGATAACGCCGGAAGACTTCGCGTGAACCTCGCTACCGCCTAATGCTTGTGCTGCTATTTGCTCACCGGTTGCTGCTTTAACTAGAGGTGGGCCGGCTAAAAAAATGGTGCCTTGATTTTCAACAATAATACTTTCATCACACATAGCCGGTATGTAGGCACCTCCAGCAGTGCATGAACCCATAATAACGCCGATCTGGGGGATTCCTTTGGCTGACATATTTGCTTGATTGTAAAAGATACGGCCAAAATGATCGCGATCAGGAAACACTTCAGCTTGTTTGGGTAAAAAGGCGCCACCGGAATCGACAAGAAATACGCAAGGTAAATGATTGGTTTCGGCTATTTCTTGAGCCCGTAAATGTTTTTTAGCGGTTAGTGGATAATAAGTTCCGCCTTTGACAGTAGCATCATTGGCGATGATGACACATTCTTTTTGAGCTATACGACCAATGCCCGTAACGATACCAGCAGCAGGAATGCTTTCGTCATAGACGTGATAGCCAGCTAATTGTGAAAATTCAAGAAACGGTGATTTTTCATCAAGTAACAAAGCAATACGATCACGTACTAACAACTTGCCTCTATCCGTATGTTTCTTTCGAGCCAGTTCACTGCCACCGTGCATGGTAGTATTTATGATGTCACGCCAGTCATTCACTTTATTCTGCATCGCTGCTTCATTAAGTTTGAATGTATCGCTATCCTTATCAATTGCTGTGGTTAATATGTTCATTTTGAAATCAGCATTGCTGTTGCTTCGCCACCACCTATACATAATGCTGCAAGGCCACGTTTTAAGTTATATTGTTGCAGTGCAGAGAGTAGGGTAACCATGATACGTGCTCCGGATGCGCCGATAGGATGACCTAATGCACAAGCCCCACCATGAATATTGACTTTATTAATGTCCAAATGTAATGTTTTGATAGTAGCCATGACTACTACTGCAAAGGCTTCATTTATTTCAAATAAATCAATTTCGTCACCGGTTAAGTCTTGTTGCTTTAATAGCTTTTCAATAGCAAGTATCGGCGCGGTGGTAAACCATTCGGGTTTTTGGGCATGACTTTGATGGCCAATGATTCTGGCCAAAGGGGTTATGTGACGTTTTTTTGCTTCAGCTTCCGACATTAATACAACCGCAGCAGCGCCGTCAGCAATACCACTTGAATTGGCGGCGGTCACTGTACCATTCGTTTTAAAAGCGGGCTTTAATTGGGATATTTTTTTTACCTCGCGTAGCAGTGGGCGTTCGTCCTGATCGATAGTGATTGGGGTTAGTTTTGAATTGGTAATGACCGGCTCAATTTCATCATTAAAGTGCTTGTTGTGAATAGCCCTTTGAGCACGAGTTAATGAAAGGCTAGCGAATTCATCTTGTTGACTACGACTGAAGCTAAATTTTTCCGCACAATCTTCAGCATAACAGCCCATTAAGCGTTGACTTTGATAATCCTCCAGACCATCTTTGAGCAGATGATCAAAAACCTTACTGTGCCCAAGGTGCTGACCTGAACGCATACTAGAGAATAGAAAAGGTGCGTTGCTCATGCTTTCCATGCCGCCGGCAATAACTATTTTAGCACTGCCGGCTTTAATTAAATCGTGTGCTAACATGATTGCTTTCATCCCAGAGCCACACATTTTATTGATTGTGGTGCAACCTACTGATGGTGGTATACCTGCAATTAAAGAAGCCTGCCTCGCAGGGGCTTGACCCAACCCAGCCGTCAGTACGCAGCCCATTAAAACTTCATCAATTTGATGCGGATTTATATCGCAGCGCATTAACGCGCCCTTGATTGCAATGGCACCTAATTGAGTAGCAGAACACTGTCTTAGGCAACCGGTAAAATCACCTATGGGTGTTCTGGCACTCCCGGTGATGACTACTGTTTCGGCATTATTCACTGGTGTTATCCTTATAAAAGAGGATGATTTTCAGCTGTCGTTTGAAAGCTACTCCGTGAGAAAAACCTATCAGATGGAGGAATCAAAGGGCTTATATAATGGCAGTAGTCACAAGCGGCACCCCTAACACCTCCGATAACACTCAGGTTTAACTATATGAGGTAACTGTTTATAGTTCCTGTTTTTTATATCTGCTATTAAGACCTTAACGCGTTGTTTAGAGTTCAAAACCCAAGCGTTAATTATTACGCTAGGAACTTAAGAGATATGGTTTTATCAAATTAACATGTGGCTGGATAATAACGGCGTGGATTCGCAGGTAAAACTTGATGTTATTTGTAAAGTAACAACAAGGAAATATCAGGGGGCGTCATGGAAATTGCCAAACATACTTTCTTTGTTACCGGTGCAAACTCAGGGCTAGGTAAGGCAACGACACGGCAATTAATTAAACTTAACGCCAATGTAGTGGGTGCTGATTTAATTATCGATGAAGCACAACAGATTGCATCTGAATCGCTATTTATTCACATGGATGTCACTAATGTTGAAAGTATTGAAGCGGCATTAACGAAAGCTATCAAGCGTTTTGGAACGATTCATGGTTTGATTAATTGTGCCGGAATATTGGTTGCAGAACGGATCTTAAAAAAAGATGGCACATTATTCTGTCTGGAAAACTTTCGTCGATGTTTAGACGTCAATCTTGTTGGAACTTTTAATATGATACGCTTGGTGACTACTCTGTTAAGTAGGAACACGCCAAACAGTAATGGTGAATGTGGAATTATAATCAATACTTCATCAATTGCTGCTTTTGAAGGTCAAGTCGGTCAGGTCGCTTATGCTGCATCCAAAGCGGGTATAAACGGGATGACGTTACCGTTATCCAGAGAGCTAGCGGATTTTGGTATTCGAGTGATGGCCATTGCTCCCGGCATTTTTTCGACACCTCTGCTGGCTGGGATCAATATAACCCAGTCTAAGAATCTAGAACAACAAACTCCTTTTCCACGGCGTTTAGGACAACCGTCAGATTACGCAGTTTTAGTTCAGCATATTATCGAAAATCCGATGCTTAATGGTGAAGTGATACGGTTAGATGGTGCATTGCGGTTGACGTTTTAAAATTTAATAATGGTTCGCCCAATGATTTTCCCTTGAAGATAAGCATCAAACATTTCCGGTAATTGTTCAAAGTTAATTTCTTGGGTAACGATTTTATTTATATATTGTGGTTTTAAATCAGTAGCTAGTCGGCGCCATATTTTTTTCCTAAGCGCCGGTGGGCTATCAGCTGAATTAATGCCCAATAAATTGATGCCACGCAGGATAAAAGGCATCACGGTTGTATTAATGCTTGTGCCCCCCGTTAAACCAATCACAGCAATATTGCCTAGTGGCTGTACGGTGCGTGTTAACCACGATAAAAGTTCGCCGCCGACACAATCGATGGCGCCGGCCCATAACCCTTTTTCTAATGCACGATCGCCCAGATGTAATCCCTTAGACGATACGATTTCACGAGCGCCTAAACCATGGAGATAGTCAGCTTGATTTTGTTTACCCGTTAGGGCTATCACTTTAAATCCGAGATTAGACAGCAGGTCGATTGCATAGCTACCTACACCACCAGTAGCACCGGTAACGAGAATAGGTCCCTGGTCTGGACTTTGACCGTTATTTTGCATTTGATCAATGGCTAAAGCGGCCGTGAAACCAGCAGTACCAATAGCCATAGCTTCATATAAAGAAATACCCGGTGGTAATTTTATGATGTATTGGCCTGGAATACGTACATATTGAGCATAGCCACCGTCACGCACTTCAGAAAGTCCTGAGCCACATATAAGAACTTTATTACCGCGTTTAAAGCGGTTATCTTCAGAACTCTCGATCACACCAGATACGTCTATACCGCCAACTAGAGGCGATTTTTTTAATATCGTGCTCTGGTGGGTTGCGGCTAATGCATCTTTATAATTAATTGATGAATAGACCGATTTAATAATGACATTACCCGAAGTAAGATCGTCAAGTTCTAGCATTTCAAATCCTGAATGAATTTGATTCGGGTTTGAATGGATACGGTATGCTTTGAATGTGTTCATAACTTGACCTATAACATTGAGAGTAAATTTTTATGAATATGCTCAAAAATTTAAGCAGATGCAGTGTGGTTATTTTACCTACTGAGTTCCTTGGAACTGGATTAGCTATGTACAGTCAAATTATGTATGTTCAGTCATGACAAGAGTGTACTGTGGTTGAATCCAATTATGAACGATTTAAAAAAACTTTTGAGTTTTCACATGGGCAACAGGGAAACTCCCCCTTTTCAGAATTATTAACGGGGAAGATTAATTATCCTGCTATAAACAGTTATCTGTCCCATTGGAAAAAGGCCACTGATGATGTCTCATTGTTGGAAAGACTGCACGACTGGTTGGTCGTTGATGTAGATCCTGAACGTATCGAAAATAGCTCGAAAATACCCGATTCATATCTGAATGAGTTAAGGGCGTTCGGCTGTTTACGGGCAAAAATACCAAAAGAGTATGGTGGTTTGGGGCTGTCACAATGCCAATATAGCAAGCTCTTAGAGGAGCTTGGCAGTCGGAGTGAGGTGTTAGCCTTAGTCGTTTCGGTTCAACAACTTGGTGTAGCGCAAGGTTTATTATCTTTAAAAAAACTGGAGCGAAACCAGAGGCAACAGCAACAGGATGAAGTTTTACGAAAAAAATATCTTAAACAATTAGCGACCCATGCGCTCGGTGCCTTTTGTTTAACAACACCTGAAACAGGTTCAGATCCCAGTGGCTTACAAACGATCGCTAGAGTATCGGCAGATGGTAATCACTTTGAAATCAGCGGTGACTGGAGTGCAGGAGGCAAATTATTCACCACCTTGGGGACAATAGCGGATATTTACATTATGTTAGCGGTGGTAGTTTATCCCGCTGAGGACATTAATAAAGTTGACCCACGTAAGCGCATTACGGCTTTTATTGTTGAGCGGGCATATGCTGGAATTACGGTAAAGCCGTTATCGTTCTGTGGTTGGCATGGTCTGCCCAATGCTGCTATTAAACTGGATAAAGTGAAAATACCCAAAGAAAATATTGTCGGTGCAGTAGGGGATGGTTTGAAGATTGCTTTTATGAATTTGGGCTCAGGGCGTATTAATATTTCAGCCATTTCATTGGGCATGATGAAGCACTTAGGGCGTGTCGCACGATGGTGGGGGGCAGAGCGTGTTCAAGGCGGTAAACCAATCGGTGAGCATGAGCTCAATACCGAACAACTGGTAAACATGAATGCGAGTATTTATGCCTGCGAATCGTTTTTACAATTCGTTTCCGCTTTTGCTGATCACACAGACGTCGATATTCGTTTGGAAGCGGCTATGTTGAAACTTTTTAGTTCACATGCACTGGTTGATATTGCTGATGAAACATTACAATTGCGTGGTGGACGCGGCTATGAAAGCTATGCCTCACAAGCCAGTCGTGGCGATACCGCGGTGGCTGTGGAGCGTTTGTTTCGCAGTGCCCGTATGATGAAAATAGGTGAGGGGGGATCCAATGTGTTGAAATTATACATAATGCGCTGCTTACTTAACGATTTTTTAAAAGAATACGAGAAAATAGTTAATCGGTCATTATCGTTAGTCAGTAGAATTATTTCTTTGGTTAAAGTCATTGGCCATTACGCTAAAGGCTATTTATTTCCCACTCGTAGTTCGGAACAAAATCGTTCGTCCCCGCTTTATTTACATATGCGTTATGTGCCCAAAGCGCAGCAAGGTTTGAAGCGGTTACTAATGGGAAAGGTCATTACACAATATCTCATTTATTACCAAATTATTGTTGTCAGCTATTTTCAAAAGCACCCCCGACAAGATATAACGAAACCACGGGTGCGTATTGAACAACAGCAGGTTGTACTGGGTTATAGTGCCGAGATTGCAATGTTATTGTCAGTGATGACGGTCACGTGTCAACGGGCAGTACAGGGTGAAAGTCCACATGCCATTGCGTTGGCTGATGAGTTTTGTATACGAGCCCGTGATCAGATAGCAATCTATTTTATTAAAATAAAAAAACACCGGCAGGCTAGAAGTTCTACGATAAGTGACTTAGGCGCAAAAATTATGCGGGGTGATTATGCAGATCTACTGGAACAAAATATAGTGCGCGAGCATTTACCGAATATAAGAGACTAATGGTGACGTTTCGTGGTATGAACAGGAGATACTCGACGAAAAAGGCTTGATATACCAAGGTGGGTTGCCGTGTACCTGAGGTTTACCGGGTAGGAGTTTTAAAGTTGGGTCAGCTTCGGTCTTATATTCATTTAACAATAACTGGTCGCTAGTCATGTGGCAGTAAAAAAGCAATGACTTCAGCCGCTACTGTTTGCTCGTTATTAGTGAACACATTGCAGTGTAAAGTGTATATGCGGTCCTCTTTTATGTTAGTGACTTTAGCTTTTAAGGTCATGGGGGTTGTGATCGGTGTTGGGCTTAAAAATTTGATATTGAGGGTGCCTGTAGCAAAACGATAGTATGGTTTTGAATCCGGTAGTCGGTTTTCATTATGGACAGCAGTCGCCATGGCAGAACTGATGCAGTGGCAATCGATAAGTGTGGCAATAATACCACCACAGGTAATATCTGGCCATCCTTGATGTTTCGGTTCAGGCTGCCAAATGCAAATGCAGTTATCGTCTTGCCAATAGCTTTTAATTTGCAAGCCATAAGCATTATTGTGGCCGCATCCGAAGCACATTTTGTCTGCCATGTATTGTTGAAGAAAAGCATCTGTGGGATGGCGGTCCATAGTTTCATCCTATTCAGCTCGTTCTAGTTCATTGAGTAGAACAGTCAGAAATCTGGTGGCTTCTCCTCCCGTTACTGCTCGATGATCAAAGGTTAATGATAAGGGTAAAATCATATGGGATTCAAATTGATTAGCAATGTGTACTACTTGGGGTCTGGTTTTGCCCGCACCGATTATCGCAACAGTGGGTGGTAC